>JAABUK010000385.1_pt1 | contig 94572 bp, 76 predicted proteins | sample 5559141 | NCBI WGS metagenome assembly JAABUK01 (sample SAMN10711869, study PRJNA513367) | rock metagenome | isolation source: Antarctica rocks | place: Antarctica: Victoria Land, Pudding Butte nord | collected 2016-01-03
TAATAGGAGTTTATCTCTTATATTAAGAAGGGATTTATAATTTATAAAAATAATTTAAAGCTCTTTAATAAGTTTAATATATAAATATATAATATACTTACTTTTAATCTTTTTAAGAAGTTAGACCTTTAAGGATATTAAGTATATTTTAAATTTATAAATTAATTATAAAGGCCTTTAATATATACTTAATTCTTAATTTAAAGGATCTTTAATATAATTTAATCATAAATTTATAAAATTCTTTTATATTAATATTTCTAATAAATAAGAATATAAATAAGTAGCTTAAAATTACTTTAAATTACTTTTAAGCGCTAATATTATAAATAAAATATATAATATATTTATAAGGAAATTAAATAAAGTTTATAAAAAAGATATATTATAATATTATATTTAATTTTAATATTTATAAATACTTTTTTTATGATAATTAAGAATAAGAGTTAATTTTAATATACTTTAAATAAGAATAATATACTCCTTAAGTTTATTATATATATACTTTTAATTAATATTACCTCCTTATATTAAAATCTATTTATTTATTTTAAAGATAATAATATTTACTTTAATATCTTATAACTATTAAACTTATAATAGTTCCTCCTACTTATATATTACTTATATAAGATATTTAATTAGAAGGGGAGTACTTTCTTTATTATTCTTTATATTATTATTAGGATTATTTTTAATATTATTATATCTAATAACTTTCTTAAAGTTAATAATTCTACTTTATTTATCTAAGGAAATAAGATTATTATCAATAATATTTAATAACCTACTTTTACCTTAATTATATAATTATAATATACTACTTATAATCTTATTAGAATAAGTTATATTAATTATAGTTAATAATAAATTGCTATCCTTTAATAAATAAAAGAATTAGAATTATTAGAATTATTAATTATAAGAGGTATATAGTAATATAATATTAATCTTATTCTTAAAGAATCTAGGAGGTCTCCTATAAAGGGTCTCTATAAAATCCTAAGTAGAAGACACGTAAGCCTTATATATCATTTCCCCGTACAGCCTTACTATATAAGTAAGACGTATGGTAAGAGTATACTACAAGCTAGCCCTGACAAGAAAATATTTCTTAATTTCTTAAGTATTACTTTATTTAAGTAGAAGGTTAATACCTTTAAGCTATTAACTATTAAGGAATATATAAAAGCGCTTCTAAATATTAACTTCCTTAAGGATCTTAAGGTATTAAAGTATTATCTTAATCTTATAAATTAAATATAAAATAAGGTATCTTACTACGCGTAGAGGATAAAGCTATTATAAGTAAAAAAGATAAAGCTATTAAAGGGCTTACTAATAAAGGGAAGTTATAAGTAAAAGAATTTTATAAAGATAATATTAATTAAGAGGTAATAGATTTTACTTAATTTATTTACTTCTTTATAAAATACCTTCTTAAGCTTAAACTTCCTTGTATATTTTTTATATTTTAAATACCTTTATATAAATATTAATGCCTTTAAAAAAGGGATTATAATATTATATTATATTATATTAAAGGCGATCTTATTAGAAATAAATATTTAAAGGCTAATATTAAATTTATCCTTTTCTTATTTAAATTATTAAATAGGATTAAATCCTATTATTAATTAATAAAACTTAAGGTTATATATTTAATTTAAATTATTTATAAGATTAAGTACTTTATTAATAACTCCCCTTTTATAATTATTATATTTATAAACTACTTTATAATAGTAAATATTATAAAGTAGGTTTCTCTTACCTTTTCTTTAATTAATAAATTTAATCTTTAGCTAATAAGGATATCTTAATACCTATTATAATTTAAGTTAGATATATATTATTAACTATATAAATAGTATATTATATTAAATACCTTATTAAGGTTAATAAATAATTTAATAATTTAATATAAGTTATAAATTATAAAAGAAGGTATACTTAATAATATTTTTACTTTTAATAGTTTCTTTATTAAGATATCTCCTACTTTTAAAGATAAGATAATAGTTAATTACTTTATTAATAAAAAATAGACTAAGATTTATAATAATTTAAAGGATAAAGAGTATATTTTATTAAGAATTCAATTTTATCTTACCTAGGAGTTACTCTATTATATAAATAATAAAGGAAGAATATGTTTATCCCTTCTAAAAGAATTTAAAAAGGAGATATTTTATTAAGTATATAATAAAAAGTTATACCTAGGATTTAATTATATATATAAGATAATTATAAGTAATTATTTCTTTAAGAAGTTAATAAGGTACTTATACTTATATATTAACTATTATTATAAGTATAACCTTAATTAAATAAAATAATATCTTATATATAATATTTTAATTCCTATAATTATTTTATTAATATTATATTATATAATAGTTATAAATTTTATCCTTATTTTACTTAAAACTATTTTAGGAATAAATACTATTTTATCTATTATTTATAAATTCTTTAAAAGAGTTATTATTTTATATAAAAAGGATACCTACTTTATAAAAGATAAAATAAAGGTATTCTTAGATAATATAATTAATTAAGGTCTACCTTATATAATTATATTAAATTAAGATAAGAAATTTATATCTAATTTTTAATAAAGAGTATTTAAAAAGTTAAGAGTTAAGTTTTTAATAAGTATAATTTATTATTTATAAATAAATAGTTAATTTAAGAGAATAAATTAAATAATTAAAATTACCTTAATTATATTCCTACTTTAATCAAGAGGATATTTAAATAACTTACTTAACTTTATAACTTTTAAATATTTAAATAAAGTTATTTATAAGTATTAATTATATAATATACTTACTTTATTACTCCTAGATAATTATATAGTAAGTTTATTTTTAAAAGATAGAGTTATTATTTAAAAAGAGGTTAAGGATTTAATTATTTAAGCTTATATTAAATTTAAATTTAAATTTAAATATAATAAATATAATAAATATAATAAATATTATTATCTTATAGCTTTTAATAAAGGGGAGGAAGTATTTATTAAACTTTATAATAATTATAAGTTATTAAAATTAATCCGCGTAAAACTTTTTAATTAATAGGTAAGCCTAATTAAAATTATATAAAGAATTAAAAAGTTAATATATAAGCTAGAAATTCTAATTAATTAAAAGATTTATCTTATAATCTTAATTATATAATTTAAAAAGTTAGCTTAAGGTAATAATCCTTTTAATAAAAGATAGAAGTTAAATTACTCTCTATTTATAAAAGAATTAAATCTTAATTAATATTTATATAAGATTAAGAAACTTATAAGGAGATAAATAAGAAAATATAAATAAGGTAAATTATTAATAGAATACTTAATAAGGTAAAAAGGATATAATCTTAAATATAATACTTAATATAAGTAAGACCTTCTTAATACTACTACTAATCTCTAAAATAAATATAATCTAATATATATAGATATCTTATAATAATATTAAATAATATAATTATCTTATATATATCTATCTAGGCGGGTTTAAAACCTACCTAAGTCCCTTATTTATATAATTTAAGATATTAAACTATTATCTCCTTAAAGATATTAATTCTTATAAGCTTAATAGGATTATATTATAATCTTAATAATAAATCTTAATAATTATAATTACCTTACTTTTACTTCTATAACTCTTACCTATTATATAATTATATAAGCTTATATTAGGTATATCCTTATTTACCTTACTATTACTATATAATATTAAATAATTAATTAAGATTAAGAAATTTTGCCTTATATTAAATATAAGTAATTAATAATAATATCTAATAAAGGTAATCCTTTAAGCTATAATATAAATTAAATTAAAGAGTATTAAAAAAAGCTTATCCTAAAATTATTTAAATAAAGAGTTAAAAAGTTACTTAAAGATTATTAATATAAGTTATTATAATTAATATATCCCTTCTTTATACCTAGAATAACTTATCTTTTACCTTAGGTTAAATAGCCTATTATTACTAAATAGCGCCTTATTATTCATATATTAAATAATAATACCTAGCCTCTACCTAATACTATTCTATTTAATTAAATAGTCTAGTAGGTAAATTACGTTAGGTTAATATCTTAAGTAAAGAACTCTTATTAACTACTAAATTTCTTATATAATAGAGACCTACTTATAAGGTAGAAGAATAAGGGATATATTATAAATACCTTAAATAAAGGGGTAATTTATAATATTATTTATAAAAAGATATATATATTATAAGGTAATATAGGCGTAGCTATTCTAGCTCCTAAGAAGTAGGTTAATAGTTAATAGCGCGGGAAATTATAAGGTAAAGTAAGTACTTATAAGATATATATAAATACGGACTTTACCTTAATATCTCTACCTATAAACCTAATTATATTTATAAAATTAACAAAGATTAAGGATAAGGATAACTTTAATAAAGATACTAGATTAACCTAAGAGAGTTATAAGGGAAATTAATTAAATACTTCTATACTACGCCTTAAGATAAGCTAGTAAATTACTATTCTACGTCTTAGGATAAGCTAGTAAATTACTACTCTACTACCCGCGTTAAACGCTTTTATATTACGCCTTGAAACAAGTTAGCCTACTTTATACCTTGGAATAAGCTAGTAAATTACTATTTTACTACCTATAATAAGACTAGCTTTATATTTCCTTTAGTCTATTAAAGTAAAAAAGAGGGAGAAGAGAGATATTAAATTAATAGATAAATTAATAGATAATTATAAGATATATATTATTATTATATCTATTATAACACTTTTAAAATGGTAATAATAATATAAAAGAAGCTTATATACCTTATAACTACTATTAAGGAGCTATTTAAATTAGATAATAAAGAATTATTATATTTAAGTTTAAGGATAATAATAGACTTTACTAATATTATAAGTACCTTACTTACCCCTATTATATAGGTATTATAGAAATATATTAAAATATATCTAACTAATAATAATATACTATTAATAGTAGTAATACTTAATATAAAATATTAAAATTAAATAAGTTACTTTTTACTATTAAATTTCTATAAAACCCTTAATATTTATAATAATTAGAAGGCTACTATTATTAAGATAAAGATTATATAAGACTTATAAGGCTAAAAGTAGGCTAATATTATTAACGCTAGATACCTTAAGTAAATAGATATTATACTTAATCTTAAGTATTATATTAATATTAAACGCTTTAATCTAGCTTAAAAATAAGATAAAAATTTAAGTAAAGATATTAAGATAAAAATAGCTAGCGAAATTATATATTATAATATAAAGGAAATTACCTAATATATAAAGAGATAAATTAAAGGTAATAAGGTATAAGATACTAAGAAGAAAACTAAGAGATATTATATAATAATAAGTTATTAACTTACCAATTTTAATAATAATAAGATATTAAATTTATCTAATATAACTTATATACCCGTATTATATCTATTAAATAAAAACTTATTATAACTCCTTTATAAATAAATTAGGAGAAGTAAGACTAATTTTATTATAAATCTTAAAAATTAGGATTTTAGATATCTTATACCTAAGATATAAAAGTTATTTTAAAGGTAGGAAAGAAGACTAAGTATAAATAAATAATTTGTATATATAACTAATACTAAGTTAAGAGATATACGTATTAGAAAATATAAAACTTAAATAATATATAAAGGTATATTTTCCTTTTCTTATTAATAGTAACTATTATAAAATAGCTATTATCTTATACGCCTTATAGTATTATATTATATATAGCTTAGCTTATTAAGATATAAGGCCCTATCTTATTATATAATAAGGTAAGCCTTTATATACTACTTTTACCTTAATACTATTTATATTACGTTACTTATTTTAGATGTATTTCGCTACAATTTTAGTAGATATTATTATAGTTTACCTCCTAGTTTCCTATTATACCTTATATAGCTTAGCTTATATAAATATAAGGCTATACCTTACTAGCTAGCAAGGCAAGCTTTTACAATCTGATAATCGATGCTATACCTCGTTATAATAAGTAATATTAGAATTAGGATTATAATTTACTTATTTATACTATATTTATCCTAGATAAACTCTTTATTTAGTGTTACGTATTAATTTTAGTTCTAATTAAAGGCATAGTTTTCTTTAATATACGTCTTAACGCTGCTACGGTAAATAAACCGTGTTACTACAGTATATTGATTACTAAGACTTCTGCGTTTTTTTATTCCGGGGGCCTTACTCCGTGAACGAAGGCTGATTCCCGCGATCATAGGTCGACAGCGAGACGGATTCTATTAGGCTTGTGCTATTGAGATAAACCAGTTCTTTCAGCGCTATGATTTCGTCCGGGAGCTTACATTATACATATCCAACTTGAAGAGAGTTTGGGGCTGGACGGAGGGATTATGGACATGTGCTGGAAAATCCAAGCCTCTGTTACGCTAGACTTTTCGGAACACGAGTGGTAATTCTATGTGGGCTGGCTACGAAATAGATACCACAACACCAAGGTCATGGGACTCGGCGCACCAAGAAAGTGAGTAAAATCTTCCAAGGTGCTAGGGTGCCAAGACTAACATCGATAGACGTGCAAGAATATCCCACGACCCAAACAACACTGCTTGGAGTCGGTCCTCAACAAAGTACGGCCAGAAAATACTCGAATCGCACGGATGGGCGCCTGGGAGTTTCCTCGGTCCCAAGGATGCACCACATGCGAAACATCATTCTGCAGCTAGTGCTTCCTATATTAGAACCCCAATCAAGGCTGACAATCTCGGCCTTGGTGCAAAGCGTGGGGCCAGTCATGATGATGGGAAGAATACGGGCTTGGACAATTTTCAAGATCTGCTTGGTCGCTTGAATGGCAAGATGGATCAGGAGGTGGATAAGGAGCAAATGATCAGGTCTAATACCAGACGTTCCGTGTTCGTTGAGCAAAGATGGGGAAGACTACGGTTCGTCAGTGGAGGCTTCTTGGTGGGCGACAAATTGCATGATCTCCCGAGGGAACAATGGAGCATGGCGAAAGGAGCCATCGAAGACTCCGGCGAGGAGGCCACCAGTGGATCAAAGACTGATCAGAAGAGATTGTCAAAGAAACGAAAGGAGCGCCAATGCGGAAGGGCGCAAAGCGTCCAAGGTGAGAGCAATGAGTGCAGCTCGGCTATACCCCAACCAAGCAAGGAGACATTTCTTCCCCGGAAATCGTCTATGGAAGGGGATTGCGCGGCGCAAGACACTGATAAAACCAAAAGGAGGGCAGCAAAGGCCGAACGCAAGCTTGGGCGGAGGTTCAGGAAAGAAGCAACAAATAAGTCGAAGGATGAGGCATCACGGCGCTCGATGGCCTTGCCACTGCAAGGTCCCACCGATCTCCGTCCCTACTCCCCTCTCACGCAGGCCTTGACAGAGCACACTGCCCCGAAGACCATTCTACCTACCAGGGCAACCATTGCAGTAGCAGGCGGTCGGAACGCTGTTCGTCAGCATTATATTCGGCATAAAAGGATGGCCATGCTAGACAGCAAGGCACTGAATGAAGTACGTCGACGTACAATTTTATGTTACGCTAAGACGATACTAATCAATCCCAGATATTGATGATAAAAACTTAGCAAATACCCAAAGATGCAACAAGAAGATTAATAAAACAAAAATCCCAAAGTATGGTAGCCTATCTCAATCCTAACAGTCAAGAGATGGTGAAGATGTGCATAAATAATAATGTCATCAATTAATCTGCTTCTCTAGCCAACATTTGTTGTGCGAGTTGAACTACCACGCTTCGAAAGGATCAATGATTCTGGCGCGAATGGAGAGTTGGCGAAAGCAGAGACTCCGACCTACTCGAGCCAAGGATGCGAAGGAAGGTAGGGTGTTTGTCTTGCGGTTCGCATATAATGAGCTGCTGGAGCCTATGACACCAGAACGAGTGGCGGGTGGGGAGGGTCAGATATTGGAGAGACAGAAGATTCCATTCGTACTCTACTACGATATTCACCTTAGCCACTTGTACCTTTACCTTACCTTACGCTTTGGTGTTTGATAATATATCGAGCTTTGGAAGGCCAATCATGTGACAGTGAGCATCATTCTCGCGCGAGACTAAAAGGCTGGGAGATTGATAGGCTACCTTAGATAGCTCTCCCCGCAAAGGGTGCCGTCGATCATCGAGATGACTAGTCATCATCCCACTTCTTGGCTAAAACCATTGTCCCTTGCTTCCTCTTGTCTCTACTTTATGATAACCACCCTTGGACACCGTCTACAACGTGTTCTTCTCATCGCCATCGCCATTGCCATTGCCATCGCCATTGCCTTTGGTCCCGCCGTCACTCATCATCGCCATCACTTTTCATCAATCCATTGGAGCTTCACTTGTCAACTGTTTCAACGTTCCGTCATCCACACTCACCCAAGCTTCCAATACCCTCAACCATCTCCAAGTCAGACATCTGTCATTCTTCCCTCGTATATCATATCTACCATTACACAATGACCAACAACGAGAACTCTCCGCCACCAACACCGACCTCCCCTTCCACCCGTCGAGCTTCCTTCTCGGCAGGTCAAAAGCTCTCGGGACTCTTTGGCCGCTCTCCTCCCAATAGTAATGGGACTTCTGCCTATCCTGGGCCCATTGCCACCGCTGCCGCAAACGCTCAAGCCCAGCAACGTCGACGCACCTCCATTGCGTCCTTGGGCTTGTCCGGCTCTCCTACGCAGGCCTCAGCTTTTGCCGGCTTGAGAAACCGACAGGGCAGCGGCAGTGGCAGCTCACCTACCACATCCATCAACGAAAACGCTATCGAAGAAGGTGATACAGAGCCGAATGCATCTCCCACATCACCCTCCGCCTTTGCCCGTCGGATGAGTTTCGGAGCAAGGGCCCTTCGCGATGTCAAAACAGCAAATGGTAATGCCAACATCATCGCGTCTACTCCCTCTATCAAAGGGCGAGGTTTATCTTAAAGCCATGCCTAGTTTTTACCTACTTGAATAATATCTTAGCTAATGGGTTTTGGTGACGTTAGGGGAAGGCTTAGACTGGGCGGAGCAGATCAAGAACAGAGCGGAGAGGTCCCACTCGGTCAATAGTCAAGCTCCTCCTCCTTCAGCACCACCCACCACAGACCACCACAAAGCTGCCACTTTGGCGGCCGCCGAGCAGCCTATCAGGGAAATGCCGAGGTCTTCCAGGAAGCCCGATCATTTCCAGGAGAGGATCCTGAAGGGCGATTTCTATATGGATTAGGCATTGAGTCAACAATGATAATATGGTTTAATAATACATCCCAAGCCGCAGTGCGCGAACGATGTTGAGACAGTGTCCTTTTTCAGGATCCTACATTCCAAGGAGCTCCATCTCGGCGACTTTACAGTATGCTGGATCGGGTACCTATCGTCGCAAATACTCTATGAGATTGGAAGTCGTTGTGCTGTACACATACCTCTGTCCTCTGAACAGCTCACCATCCCGCCCGGCGCCACTCATAGGCTCGTTATCGCTCGTTATGCACAGGCCTCAGCTGAGACGCAGACAACTGGGAAAACGGCATGACAGGTCACCTTGAGAGCTAGGTGAATCATGTGGGTGCACTCTTAGCTAGGTGACTATTTCATGTATGTCGCTCGTCTGGAGATATATTTAAGAAGCAGATCGTTGTGGTTCAATTCGGTCAAGAATCTCCGAATTTGCCTCAATTACCAAGTCCGCACCGGTGAGAAACACTGTAAAATGATTCAATCGCCTTGACTCGTTTTTCTCGTTGGCCTTGTGCATGCTCTTTTACGTCAACTCCACTGGTGCCGCTGCTACCCCGCCAATGGTTGCTTGTCTGCTTTACCCCACACATGTGAGGGGAGAAGTCCGTTTGGGACGATGTGTCCCTCATTAATAGTGGCCAAAAGGAGAAAATCTTCCCCGCACCTTGAACACCATCATCTTCGAATCCACTCTCATGCTGAGATCTAAATGCATCCGCTGTAGTCTTGAATCATCAGTCTTCATTCGACAAAGGACTTCGTGTCATAGTTCTAACCACCCTCAAAATGGCCGAGATCCCCAAGCAATATAAAGCTGCTGTTTACGACGAGCCTGGCAAGCTATCTACAAAGATTCAGATGCTCGACATGCCCGAACCTGGGCCTGGTGAAAGGTAGCATCATCTGCATCCCAACGGGGAAGTAATAACTGACAAAGGATTATCATTCCAGTTCTGATCCATCTGTTGGTCTTGCCTCTGAAGCTGCCTCAAAATTGGTTCTGCTAGGGCTACTACTGAACCCATGATAGCACACAGTATGTGCCGTCGAAGTCCCCCCTCCTCAATACGGGTATCTTCGAGTCCGAGGCATGTTACAGGAACGATGACACGGATATGTTCTCTGCTCGGGCTCTAGTTGTGGACATGGTCCATGAATAGCAATGCTGACTCCGAAAAGTTCGGGCGTCTGCCATTCCGACCTCGGCGTCATGGAAAATTCGGTATGGTTAGCTTCTTTTTTTTGTTTCATTTGACAAGGGAGAACTAGTCTCCGAATCTCGAATTGCTGACAGTCTGATCGGCTCAGTGGGCCTCCCTCCCCTTTCCAACACAGCCTGGACAGGTAGGCGGTCACGAAGGGGTAGGTAAAGTCGTCAAGCTGGGGCTGGGAAGTGAGACCTCGGCTATCAAAGTTGGGGACCGCGTAGGGTCAGCCTTGTCTTGTTGATCATACTCCTGCCTTGATGGGGAGATGCTAATTCCCAGGTTATTTAGCGTGAAGTGGGTTAGCGGTACCTGTGGGAATTGTCGTGAGTGGCCGCTATCCATGCAGCAGAAGGCGTTGTGTGATTGCCACCTTGCAAGCTGATCAATTTTTTTTGGCTGGCTGCAGCCCAGTGCATGGCCGGCGCCGATGCATTGTGTCCAAAGGCTAAGATCAGTGGATACTACACTCCCGGCACGTTTCAACAATATTGCATTGGTCCCGCGAAGTGTGGCTAACCCCTGTTCCTCTGGAATATATAAAAGTTCCTAGCTAACGAAGAATTTTTTTTTTTTGGTTCGTAGCTACCTAACACCGATCCCGGAGGAGCTCCGCTCTGCAGATGCAGCTGTGAGTGCTGAGTGCAGAGTGCAACCGCTTGTTGGTTGCTTCGAGAGTTGACTGTTTCGTGAAGCCCATGCTATGCGCCGGTGTAACAACGTACGCTGCCCTGCGGAAATCTAAGGCCAAATCGGGCGAATGTGTGTATCCTCCAACCCAAAGTCTTCTGTGGTGTGCCAACATCCGAGTCTGGATACATGTCTCCGGAGTGACTACTTTTCCATTACGTTTGAGAATTCTTATGACTCACCGAAAAAGGCAATTGCTGACTGTGGGGAACGTCCTCAGGGGTCGTGATCGCAGGCGCTGGTGGTGGCCTCGGCCACATTGCCGTCCAATTGGCGTCTCGAGGAATGGCGATGCGAGTCATAGGCATTGATGCCCCCTCCAAGAAGAGCGTCGTTATAGATTGCGGCGCCGAGCACTTCGTTGACGTTACAGCGCACGACGATAAGTCCATCGCCGAGGAAGTCATGAAAGTGACTGGTGGCCTCGGAGCACAGGCCGTTATTGTGTGCACGGCTAGTAATAAAGCTTATGCGCAGGCTCTAGATTTCATCAAATTTGATGGCACGGTGGTGTGTGTGGGTATGCCGGTACGCATCCACTCCGCTTAGGGTTCTGCAATATGCCTTTTCGCGTTTCCCATCCTCCGATATGTCTCGGTACTCATCTTCCCGACGAAAAGGAGGGTGCTAATTCCCGACTCCAATGTAGGAGGGAGCACCTGAGCCGATTGCGAAGTCGTATCCCCAAGCTCTCGTGTTCAAGCAAGCAAATATAGCTGCGGTAGCGGTAGGGACGAGGCAGGACGCTATCGGTATATCAGTCAAGTCTTTCAAGCCTCATATGCCTCGATCTCACAATCATGATACCTCACATCTCTCAAATGAACCGTATTGGAAGGCAACACTGACGCTGGAATTTGCGCAGAGTGTTTGGATTTTGCTGCCCGAGGAATTGTGAAGACGCATTTTAGAACGGAAAAGATGGAGAAGCTAACCGAGGTCAGTAGTAGTGGGACTTTGATAAGGTGCTGGCAAGGAAGCAACATTACTGACGAGTGGATACAGGTCTTCCAGGATATGAAGGATGGTAGATTGATCGGCCGAGTGGTTTTGGACTTGGAGTAGCGTAGCACATGCACGTTTGACTAACTAGATCTAATGCATCGCTATCAATCCACGTGAGCACCAAGGACACCGATCGAACCTCGTTTCGGAGTGTTGGACACCGGTCCATGCAAATTGATGTAGAATGGTCGGATGAAAGACTATAGTGTCGGCTGTGGAAGAAATAGGAGAAAAGTCCGACAGTGATTTTGGCAGGCTTCATGACCTACGCCTTTCAGCGCCCACCACTACCACAGCTCGTGGCACTAGTCTTGCAACACCTCTCTCGGGTTTGTGTCTGTATTCATCGTTGCGGCCTCGGAGGAAGTGCTGCCATTGTACAATGCGATGGCGGTGCTTGGGAATTTCGTTGACGCGAGATGTCATTTACGTGTAGTCACTTTTACCCAGGCTCGAATCTATTCAGTATTAGAATCCTTTGGCGCTGCTTTCCCGTCGATCCTTCCATTCACCGATCAAGGCGACATGAGACCGTCTCTGGTGGCCTGCAAGGGTTGTCTCCAAGTTTTTGGGATTGCAGTTACCCCTTGGCCGAGTGCAGGTGATAGGGCAAGTATCCTACCTGGAATACCAATGAGCTGAGCGCGCCTGTTGCACTTGATCATGGAAAATGTTTCTACACTGCTAGATTTGCTTGATTGGCCTTGCCATGTGATCCTCAGCGGAATCGTTGGAAATTCAAATCTGGATTATTGCGGGACCAGCCCTTTGATATTGCAGACAGAGACGAAGACAACAAGGCTGGCTAACGCCGATCGGGACAGCATCCCAATTTGCAATATTTGACACCAGGAACAGAGATCGAATCGCTGCAAATGGGACTGTGACCACTCCTCATATTATGACGTAAAAAAGAAAAGGCCATTCAAAAGGCGGTATTGACATCCAAAGATTACCAGGCCCAGCGTATCAAGTGCTGCGAACCGAGAGATGCTCAAGCTCGTCGTGGCTGTGCTGAAGAGGAGCTTGGCTCATAGACTGTCGCGGTGTAATCCTGGACCATATCATCGATGGTTGCGACATACGCAAAAGATCCTGGAACACTGTCCATGTCCATCTCCTCAATACTATCTTTGATGGAGGTAAAGAGTTCCAGGAGGTGACTCCACTCGCCCGGAGGGAAGCCCCGAAGCCTGTCGATGACGAATTTGTCAGTCATCCAGTGGGGAAGCGTAGAATCTACTGGAGGATCTCCGATCAAGTAGGTGAACAGGTTGCGTTCCCGTGAATGCTCGTTGAGAGGCTGGTTCCTGTTCCATGAAGTCCCCTCGTAGATGTCTTTATCCCAACTGACAACCTGGACAACCAACCTTGCAAGCATTTCTGCTAGTCGACGCAGTACTAGAAGGCTAAGCGGAGCTACTGCTATTCGCGTATCACGATCTTCACACACTGAATAGACAATGTATCGAAGTTGCCTCGCGCATTCAGGTACATCTATATTCCGATCGCTCGCTTGCTGAGCCGAAGGACCTGTCTCGGCATATTGAGACATTCGCCGCAGAGCACTTTGAGCCCTCAGATTCTGGGTCTGGTAGTATTGAGTGGCACGTACGTCAGGCGGAACAAGCTCTTGGAGGCACCTGTAGAAAGCGTCATCCCGGCACGCTAGATGATAGACGGTAGCTGCGAGGCTTCCCCGAACAAGGCTACTGTCAGAGACTGGTGACAATCCTGGCGAAGGATAGTCCACAAAGTGGTGCTTGAACTCAGCTGGGACCATATCACGGTCAAAGCTAGACATGATGTCGCAGAGTATCTCTGTTCGGGTATCCATATCGACTAAATGATTTCGGAATTAGTATCCTGCCTTCCAGGGATAATCTTGAACTATGAAACATGGCTAGGGAGCAATGATATGAAGACATATCTACGTATTGCAACACAGTCTCAATGAAGAAGCGACAGAAGAGGAAAAGTAACGTACTGGCCGAAAATGGGTCCTGCCCGTCGGCATCCGACTCGATATCCTCACCACGGATTTGATTCAGGTCTTGCCGCAGAGAGGCTTGACGCTGTTCGATCAGGGGATAAAGTCTGTGTGATATCGAAGTCAGCCTTTGATTCTATTGAATAAGGGCCATGCATTTCAAGATGGATCTGAGTAACGCAGACTCTCAAGACTCATAGATAAGTCCTACTAGGGAAGTATTTAAACAGAAAACACTACTTACCGACCCAGTTGGGAAGTGAGCGGCATCTCAATTTGGACTGGGCCTCGTGTATCCGCCGCTTGCTGGTCTGTGAGTACGGCATGTAAACCAGCAAAGAGCCACTGATACTCATCAGAAGGATCCAGGAATTGGGAGGGGGCAATAAGCTTACGAAAATATGTGCACACTCAGACCGAGTGACGCGGTGAGCTTCGCAACTGCACTCCATTCTCGCACGGCCACCGGTGGGCTCGTATATTCGCACTGCTACTGGTGTTCTCAATTGGAAGGCGTAATATCTCTCCCTGCCGGAGTCATGACTCTGTACCCTGTCCACACAGAAGTTCGACTCCAGGCCCTCAATTGCACGTTGAGCAGACGTAGGGGACAAAGCTTGCGTATAATATTGACGTCCGGTGTAGCTTTGGACCGGGGTTGATCCTGGAGGTGAAATTTGAGCTAAAACTAGGGGCGGTGGAGGAGCCCTAGCACGACCACGGCCGCGTCCTCGATTCAATCGAGCGTTCCTTCCTCCTCGTTGTTGAGTGGGATGTGCTTGAGAGCGAGTAACGGGCATCTCGTCTAAATGAAGACTCTGGAATAAATGGGCGGGATCCGACATCAGTAAGACGACAGCAGTGATTTCTTGACGAGTAAAGCGTTCCTGCACAATACAAGACGTGGACCAACATGATCCCTTTATAACACAGATTTTGATCCGGAATCCAGGCAACACTCTGAACAAGAGCAAAAGATGAAAGAGTCTTGGAGACACAGCAAACATCAGCCCCATTAGCAGCGCTTAGAAGACAAACGCCAGTCAAACCCGCAAGAAAGCATGGTCGCCGCACGGCTATGGCCAGTAAAAGCATCCTCCGTGATTTCCGGAAGCTCGGCTGAGCATCTGGTTAGGAGCGCGGTAGGCTCAAACGCATTTGATAGGAGCAAAGGGAATCGAATAAGAGAAAGAGACGAGCAACTAGACGGTGGACGCCGAGAATCCGGCAACTACTTCGTTAAGGCATGGTCTTTGATATCCGAACTTTGGCTCCTCAGAGGTCAGACCTTAGACGGAGGGCTAGTCACCGCTCTTGTCCAGATTGCCGCAGTGCATAGGTGGACGTCTCATTGGCTGTTTGGGGCATGACTATGTCCTCATCGGTAGCGGCATGGTCGAGGGGCCGGCCATTGGGACAGCTGTAGACGGCGTGGGAGAGCTCCTGCCATACCTCTTGATTCCTTCGAGGCTGGGACTAAGAGATCGAAAGGAGCGGACTTGTTGCCATATCGGCTGTCGGAGGTGGGATTGAAGCAATGGGTCATCGTGGAGAAGCAACCTCCAACGGTTGCTGGCTTTTCCAGCTAACCCTAGATCGGTTTAGTAGCAAGTCTGGCCTTATGGGGCTTGAGAGGCACAGGCCACCACAGCAGGTCAACGTAACGAACGAGAAGACGTGAGCGAGGCTCACTTCGTCGTGCCACCAAAAGCCTTGCCTCAAAACATTTCTTTGGACTCCAACGACTGCCTCCATCCCATCCTCCCACAACGGGCTCAGGTAGTCTCACCACTTACCTCCATACGCGCGTTGAGGTTACTTATCACCGTCAAGCGTGCAAATTCTCCTCATGGTTGGGCTTGCTCGGTCCAGCTTGGGTAGCGATGGCGTTCATTAGTTTCTTTTGCTTGTATACATACTTCTATTCTACCATGCCACTCCCCCTAGATTGTCGCTACTCACTATTTCCGCATGCTACTCTTCGAAGGGTAAAGGGACCTGGGAAGGACACGTCTTGTATTATCCACATCCCACGGAATGCCGAGTGCCTACCCCAGGGTGTTTTATGTCCATATCGTCTGATCGTAGTGGCTGAGGTATTGGTAATTTGTTCCCAAACATCAGGCAAGCAGATCAGTGCGTGGACGTCCGCTCCTCAGCCTATCGAAACAAAGGATCATTGACCCGTTGGTTTCATAAGGATGAAACATGAGGCTGCTGCTTCTGACACCACCCCTGGGCTATGCCAGGGTGAGGGCGAAGTTATACGTCGAAACGTGGCTTAGAAATAATGCACACCCTTTGAGTGGGACTGCACCGTCATCGAGGGGAAATGACTGATCCGAACAGAAGATTAGAAAATTATAGTACAGAATATAGAGTTAATCGCCGTAATTTGCACTCTTCGCTCGTCCATGCTAAAAACGTGGGTATGTGCAAGAGTAGCTTCAATAGCCTTGATGTAAATGGCTAATGCATCGCTTTTGTTGACCGCCAGAAAACAGACAAAAATTCTGAGATTGTTGTCCAGCTCGTGATGGTATAATGGACAGACGAACCATCATTACTCCAGTTCCCATTTTCATTATCGTGTGATATGCGCCTTTCATGCTTGATCCCAACCAGATTTGTTGCTTGTCGCTGGCTGGAAGCCCCTATCGTGTACTGAGCTTCCTCTGATGACGCCTACCCCGGTCGCTAATGCTACTCCGTCCACCGGCTATAAGATGAAATGACAGAAAGAGCTTTCAATACGTGCTCGAGTCGAAATACTGTTGCTGCCGACCAGCGTTGTTTTTGGGACCGGCCCCCAATGAGCAGAGCTCGCAGCTCTGGCTAGCGATGCTGTTGCAAGGCTCCACTCAATTGAGTCTTCAACGACCCCACCTCATCTTGAAGTCTGTCCACTTTTGCCTCCAAGCTTCTCACATAAGTCCATAATGGATCATTGAGCGGTACGAAAGAGTTGGAAGGTCGGTCAAGACTGGTAAGAGGACCTGTACCATGACTCGAAAGACTGTTGTTCGCCGAAGAGGCATTGCCTGGAGGGTAAGTGGGAGAATTCGGACCATGATGGGGTCCGGCAAGACTATTTGGTCCCGTTGAGTGAAAGGGGGGAGGACCAGGACCCTGGCTGGGCATAGTGAATCTCGCTTCCGGCGGATTCAGTCCGGGCAACGAGGGTAGCTGAGGAGCATTGAGATGGCTGCTGCCGGTATGTGGGGGCGGCAGACTCATCGGCGGTGATGCGTTGTTACCAGTGACACGCCGACCAAATTGGTGCTGTTGAAATTGCTGCGTCAAGCTAGGGGACCTGTTGCGATGAATCCCTAACTCTGCATGACCAAGCTGGTGCGAGGTCATGCCTGCAGGCGAAAGAGGCTTTGGGCTCTCGGTCATGCCTCCTTGGGCAAATACATTCGGTCCAGAGGCCTGAAAGCCAGCAGCAGCGCCCGGGGCCGGGGGCAATGATGACTGGTTGAGAGACGACTGTGTTGTCGATTTCCCTAAGCCATCTCGAGGACTTGCAGTCGGCGGAGGGTATAGACCGCCAATTGGGGGACGGGCAGCTACCGGAGGATACGTGCTTGGCTGCCGAGGTTGATACGTGTTTGAATGTTCCGAACCTTGTTGGTGGTGGTGCTCAACGGGCGGTGCCTCGTGTTTGCGAATGCTTGGGAGGCTCCTTCCGCCAGGGCTTTCAGTATCTTCGTCCATATGCTCAGGTTCATGTGACGCTTCGCCGGTGTACATAATTCCAGGCATGCTGTATTCGTCACCAGCTCTCATCCCTCCCTCATGCTTCTCGTCACCTCCAAAGCTGCCCATGCTTGATCTTCTTCCAGCGCACCCCCCTTGACCTTTGGTATGCCTTGCTAAAGCATCACCTCGGGCAAAGCTTCGATCACACCTCGGGCACACGTGAGGTCTTTCGCCTGTGTGTAGTTTAGTGTGCCGCTTTAAGTCATGCAAGCGTCGGAAACGAGCTTCACAGGTGTCGCAGCTGTAAGGCTTCTCATGGCTGTGGGTGAGCAGATGGCTCTTCAGATTGTGGTGCCTGGTAAAATCAGTACTACAGTACGGGCACTTATGTCTCTTAGTGGATGGAGACCTGGTGCTGTCTCTACCACCACCGTACCCAGACTGAGGCAAGCTCGATGTGCGGTGCGCTTGAGCGCTCAACATCGGTCCGGGATAGGTGAATGCCTTATTCGATCGACCCTCTTCCAAATCTGCACTGCCGGCATCGTCCCCCAATCGGCGATGCTCATGCTGGCCCTGACCCTGATCTACCTCGCCTGCAGCATCATCAATTTGACCTGGACTTGCCACCGAGGCGCCATTGGCTGTGACCGTGGCCACCGTTGCGCTTCCAAGGGTAGCTAAGCTTGTAGTGCTTTGCGGGCTTGTTTGGACCGTTCCCTCACTCTGGACAACAGCGGTACATTCTTCTTGGGTCACGGTAGGCACCTTGATGGACGATACTACGTCAGCAAGAGGCTCACTCAGAGTGTTTGCCTGGCTCGGCGCATCCTTTAATCTGCTCATGCCAGTTTGTGAACCCAATAGGTCTCCAAGAGCTTTGCGTATTGGGTTGGGGCTGGTTTGTCTCGCTTCTAATGATTCTTGCTCCTGGCGGGCCCGTTGCTCATCAGCTATGGCAGCTGCTCCTGTCAGTATCTGTGGTATATACTCCGGAGAAAGTGTCGACTTTGATACTTTCGCCTCGGGAGCAAGACTTGGGGATTGCTTCGAGGGACGCCTGCGTTTCCTAGGACTTTGAGAGGTATTGGGGGAGTTCGGTAGGCCTGAAAGCGTAGTTGAAATGCTGGTTGTTGGCGCAGCAGATCTGAGTTCTGCCATTGAGAGATCACTTGTTGAGAGTCGAAAGCAGAGTGGCAGCGCCACACAAGCTCCAACAACTGTCTATGCTCAATGGAATTAGCTTCTATGCAAAATCGTCGCGTTTGTATCAATCAGGTCTTCGAGAGTGTTAGGCAGTTTATAACAGCGTGAGTGCAGGCTTCGACGCTTTATGCTAAATATATAGAGCAAAAGACAGCCCGTACATACCTAGAGCAGGCCGTCTATTTCGCAATGGCCATGTGCCATCCGCTCACGCCGCAGCTACGATTTGCGACTCTATCACTGATGATATTTTCGAGATCCTCCCCTTCAATCGGCGTAGAAATGATATGCGATATAATTGTACAACGCATTGCCCAACCCGGAGGCTGCTACTGAGATACCTCACACCAAAGACACGGACCTCACGTGTACTGGCCCGGTCCGAGACGCGTCTTTCGAAGTGGTTGGGGTCAACGGTGAGCGCAGTGGAGCTCCACGAGATGAAATTTGGGAGTGAGAGGTCCGAGTTAGGCTGGTGCGCCGCACGTAATGTCGAATGCTGAGGAGTGAGGAGGAGCTAGCGACGATAACAGAAGCTCCCCAGGCAGCCAGTGGACAATGTCTGCGATTGAGAGAATGGATCAAGGGATTGGAGGAGGGGTGAAGACGGTGTTGGGTAGGAAGGTGAGTGGTGGTATCGCGAATTGCGATCTTGTTTTGGGGCAAGTTCGAGGGTCTCTGACGCAGGAAGTGGCTGGGGCTGATCTCCTTAGGTAAGCTCACTCGGCGTCGATAGAGACGGGATGGCTTGGAAGATCTGCTGCCTCGCCACGCTCTTTTTGCCTTACTTTAGCTTAGTCATGCTAGTCCAAGGGACACACGTCATTCCTGGAGCAGAAGCTTTCGAGACACCACTAGTACCGTAATTTACAGTCGTACAGCGTAACACTACAGTGCTTGACTTCGGCCATCATCACTTGCTTATTTCCATCAAGTTAGCGACCGTTTTCGTCGTAGCTGTACTTATGCTTGCTGCCTTTGTCTCGAGTGCCGACAGAGTAATTGCACTCGTACCACCTACCCCTAAAGTAGTTCTTGGCTCCAACTGGCGTCTCTGTGATGCCAATATGAAATCACCGATCATTGCTCGCGAGCAACCTTGAATGAGAATCCAGCGCGATGGTCGATGTACACTCACGACACTGTATCTTACTCGAATCAGTTGTATCGTGGCTACGTGTCTCCTATTGGGGGTGTGAGCAAATCCGCCTCGTTCTAAATTACAAGAGTAGCCTCTTGGATATTCATAAAACTGTCGTTACTGGAGAGGCCGTAAACCTAATAAGGCCTGTGCCCTCGGAAACCGCTCTCTTGGGCAAACGATGCATTGCAAAGGGGTATCACTCCAAAAAGTCCCGAGGGAAGCGGCCATCAATCCTCACCCTCCTGACTCTTCCGACCCAATTCTCCTCTTCGCTTCCTCTACTGCCCTTTGTAATCTTGCTTCATGGCCCGCATTCGCTGCTCCGGATCCCGACCCTGTCTGCACTGGTACATCCGCTATCCGCGCGTCCGTTCTGAATGCCCAAAAAGAGCATCAACTTCACAATCTCATCATTCGTTCTTCTTGTATCTTCGCGTATCAGCGCCAAGCGGTGCTCCAAGTCTCGCATTAACTTTTGATCTTCCTTAGCTCTCTCTTCCTTAAGAATTGTGAGAGCTGCCATGTCCGCCTTGGCTATCTTGGCTTTCGCAACAGAGACCTCGTAGTCTGCAGAATTCAACAGCATGTCAGCAACGTGAAATGTCTGTACAATTTGCTCGGACGATGTGGCAAGCAAGGCGGCGATAGCCTTGGCCTTCTCCACTTCTTCCATGCCGGCTGTCGGTTCGTTCGATCCGGCGACGGAAGCAAAGGCCCTTCCTGACGCTATCCTCCGCACAGCTCTCATGATGGCTTCCATGTAATCCTGGTTGGCGCCTACTCCCCTGAGGGTGTTCTGGTCTAGTACATCCATGAGTCTATTGGCCCTTGCGTCGCGCTGTTCGCAGTACTCGATGATGGCCTTTTTTTCTGCATCTTCGAATTGCTTTTCAAGTTGCTTGACCTTGGCGATATTGCTCAGAGTGTACCAGGGCGATATCTCAGTCTTCTTCAGACGCCGGTCTCTCTCTAAAACGGCTTCAAAGGCCTTCTGATGACGAATCTCAAGTTTCTGATGTAAGCCCAAGAAAGCGCTCATCGTGGGTGCTAATGCGAGGCTTTCTGATGACCCATCGAACATGTCTTTACCAGCCAAAGTATCGTTCATCGCCTTGGAGTACTGCTCATAGTGTGGAACAAGCTGATCTAGCTCGTAATGAAGCCGTGTCCACACAAGGTCGAAGACATCAGATACGAACATTTGGTACTCCGAACGGTCTTCGTCAGCTTTTCTAGCTGCTTCCGAGCGCTTGAATTCCGATTCAAGCTCTGAAATGTCCCCGTAACCAATCTCGTGATCGTCGAACAACGAATCGATTCTCTGTTCAGATTCCATCTGCCGTGCATGCCGCTGTCTGTCATTTTCTTCCCGTTGCTGCTTGGCTTTGGCATCCCAAGCGACGACGCTTTGGTGTATGAAGCTGAAGTCGTCCGGCGCCGCCTCCATTACTTGTCGCAGATCATGAAGGCGAGATGACTCAAAGACAAGAGCTTCCGACTCTGGCAAGACTGTGAGTAAAGGATCGAAATCGGCTTTCGTAAAATGTCGCAGGTCGTGCTGGGATTCAGTCGCTAGGTTCTTTGCCTTGACGGTCACGTCTGAAGCATTATCGCCCTCGGCTGGTGAGTTTGGGTTATATTGGCTCGTTGGTGCTGTAATGGAGTTGTTCGTCGTGGGTGCTTGGTCGATGTCCAATCTTTTGCCGAAGGTTGATCCATTCTCCAATGATCCCTGCGTGAGAGTCGCATAGGGCCTGACGACGGACTTGCGGTTTGCCAAGTAGTTGTTGACCTCCGACCGAGGCTCCCTGTATTTGAGGGGTGTATAAGCAGGCTTCTGAGGCTCTGCGTCTTCGAATCCCAGAGCGGCAGGCGCAGCGAAGCTCCGCGGATGGTTGGCATTGGCTCCGGCAACAGCTTCTGCAGAAGCGTCCAGCTCACCCTGTTCGCTTTCCCTTGACAGACGGGCTATTGTGGGTCTATCGCCCGGGTTGTACTGAGGTCGATCCATGGGCGTTTCGACTGTTAGGCTCTCGCCATCGGCTGCCAACTTCAAGCTGCAGTGTGTGACCAATGGAGCGAGTGCGTTGTCAGGCAGCCCCGTGACGCTGTCTCTATTCGATGGCAGTGCAGGAAGCGCTTTCAAGGAACGATGTAAGTTCATGTTATTGGTGCTTTGCACAGCTTGCTTCACAAAGCCGCTCTCGTCCGGCGATTTCCTATCCTCTGGCTTTGCTTCCATTCTCATGTCCTTAGTAGCTTCTCGCTTACTAGGATGTTCTTTTTGGAGCTCGACCTGTCTCTGCGGAGTAATAAGTTCATCCTCGGTGCCATACAAGACCACTCGCAAGCGTGACTCTCGGCTAGTGAAAACATTGAAGATGTTCAGTTTGTCTTTGTTGCTTTCAGCTCGGGCTTCTTCGCGCAGCATAGCGACAAAACGATTCAGGGACGCTTTCCCCCACGGCTCTAGGTCTGCATAGGGATCGTTGGCTTTGTCGGTCTTTCGCGATAACTCGGACGATTGTGAGGGTTCAATAATAGGCGCCACGGGCGCTCCCAACTGCTGGCGTTCTTCCACGGCGCCCACCTTCCCCGGCAATTGTTCAATGATCACATTAGCTTCGTTAACTTCCGCAGTGGTGGGTAAATAGTCCACAGCTACATCGGCTTGCGAAGTTTTCGATTTCTCCAGCGACCGCCGCTGGCTGGGCTCGGCGTGATCTAGCCTCTTAGACTTCTCTATACGCTCTTCCTGCACCAAGTCCTCCATGCTTTCGGACAGGCCTGATGGTGTGATCTCTTGTAAGGACTCTGAGCGGACAATCTGTGTAGAGCCGTGCCAAAGCGGGATGGGCTTCCTGGTGGGAGGATCGACCGCATGGCCTATCGGAGGGTCATCATTCAAATGTGCAGAAGAAAGCTTCCCAACAACGTCTTGAATGAACGGCTGCAAGGAAGTGCGGCGCCTGCCAATCATAGCTTTTTCTGGGGATCCTCGAGCCACGTCGTGAGTAGTCTTTTGAGCTGTCTCTAGTGGTGATCCTGCTTGGACTGTTTGAGGCCTCCCCATCTGCGGAATCTTGTGTTGGGCTAGGGCAGTGTCCTCTGTTGATTCGCCTAAGAGCTCAACGCTCGCTGGATGCCTAGGCGATAGGTCACTGGCAGTCACCGGCTCCGTTGGAATGGTATACTGGAGGTGTGATATGACTAGTGAGTTACCAGATGACGACTCGGCATCTCGCGTCAATGCATCGTGCTTTTGCTGATCCAGAGATGATAATTCGTCGTCTACAAGGACGGTCTCCGAAGTTTTGGACGGATTCTCCGGGACGGGCTTAGATTGTTTAAATAAAGAATCTGTTAGCTCTTGCTCTGCAAAACTCTGTGGTGTTGACCGGTGATCTGAGTGGGCCGTCCGAGAGTTGCTCCTGTGCTGAGTCTGATCTTCTAGACGTTTTGCTTGATCGATGGAGGCTGGCATTCTTGGTAATGATGGGGCATTCTTCAGAATTACATCGACGCCAAACATTCGTTCACGTGGAGTCGATGCCAAGGATGCTTCCGTAACTTCTGGAGGCTCATCGTAATTGTTTTCGGTGCCCTGGAAAGAAGGTGCATCATCTCGCAATTTCCCTACAAAGGGAGCTTCGGACCACGCTCGAATAACTTCGTCCAAGTCCGGGCGCTGCTCAGGAGACATGCTCGATGGTGCTACATGGTCACCGGATAGGGGAAGCGGAGCGGTCGGACTTTGCTCCGATTCTGGGGTTGGTTTTGTTGCATAGTTACTCCCAACAGATGATTTGGAAGTTCCTAAGATATGTTCCTGCGAACTAGTGGCCGCTTGCTGCCTGTCCAAAAGTTCCTCCGGCATGCGCGGCGTCTTTCGCGTCATGGGTCCTGACGTGTGTAGCTCTGATTGAGGGGGTTGCTGCATGTACCTGGCGAAAGGCGGATCTGCTGGTAGCTCTGCAGAGCCTTCTGTTGCGCTGACACTGTCCCTTGGTCTGGGCCGGCTATACAATTCTTCATCGTCAATCTCTTCAGCCTCATAATCGCCAAAATATTCCCAATCAGACGGTCCTCCAAAGCCCAGGGCAGAGGCACCATAAGATGCAGGATTTGAGAGGGAAAGACTGGTTGATCGTACTGGAAGATCTAGGTGCTGGCGGGGCAGTACGGTCGAATTTGTTGTCAAGCTTCTCGTTTCGACACGAGATTGACCCGGTGTTACTGCAGGCGAGCTGCTTTGGCTGTGTTCTTCCTCGGCGCCCGAAGACGATCGTCCTGAATGCCAATAGAATGAGTCGTCACCCTCTTGATCATGCCTACTCTGCTCTATTTGGTCTCCGCTCTCACGATACGACGTATCGGATGTCTGCTGAGACTCCGGTGTTGATTTGCCAGCGGTGTTGGATGAAAGGTCGGTAGTCGATATCGAGTGGCCATCTTGGTGAAGTAGGACAGCGTGTTGTCGTTCTGGATACGGGGTGCAGGCGGCCTGACTATCCCATGGTTTTCCAAGTTGGCTCCAGTGATCTTGCTCGTTAGGTCCCAAGGGCGCTATCGAAGACTGTTGCAAGTGTTGGCTTGCGGAACAGCCATCGACCTCAGACTTCGGTTGCGGATGGGTTGGATGCGACTGCTGTAGCTGCGGGGATAGCGGTGGCTCCTGATGAGATCGCACCGGCGGTAGAGTTGATTGGACGTCAAGATCTGTGAACTGTGGGGCTGGGAGCGTTGGTTGCTGCTGCCGTCGATGATGCCTCCGAGACGAATTTTCTAGATTCTCGTGTGAATATTGAGGACCGCAAAGCGGACGCCCCGATCTGGGTTCATTTTGCTGCTGGTCCACACCAGAACTGTGCTGCGGATTATATTGCGGACGCTTTGAAACCATTGTTGCAGCTTCAGGCTCATCTTCGTCGCTTAAGGGGACCTTCTGAGGTGGTAGAGGTGACAGTCGCTGAGGCTCGGGAGGGGAGTGAAAATGGTCTCGATCGTTTGGGGGTAATAATGGAGGATATTCTGGCATAGGCGGAGCAGGTACGGGATGGTAAGCGACAGGCTGCAGAAATAGAGGGACGTCAATTGTTGTTGCTGAGAAACGAGAAGAAGGAAGTCTGGATTCGTAGGAACCGAGCTGGTTTGGCTGTTGACTTGATCTTGACTAGATCGGAGGAAGCGTCAACTCTGTCACACTTCCCAGGCTTCTCTTCAAAGCCGGACACATACCGGCAGTGGTGGTTTTAATATAGGCTCCAAGACACGAGAGTGCTTCTGCCTACTATTCACGCTCCATGTCGCCGTATCTGGTGGACCACTGTCCCACGTAGGATTAACAGGAGCGTCGCTGGCGCTAGGTTTTAGTGCCCAGCTATTTGACATGTAAGGCATGTAGGTAGGCTGGCTCGCAATGGGTGCTGTAGGTGCTGGCGAATGCCAACCTTGCGATGGTTGAGGCGACCCATAAGTAACCGAACCAGCCGACTGTCCAGACGGCAGCGCTGGAGACATATCGTGATTGAGGTTCAAACTTCCGGTGGATCCTGTATCCCTTGGCTTAGCAGGCGCTCCATGTGTCATTTAGAGAGTCGTATACCATTGTGGCTAGGAGATGACTCGTTCGAACCCCAGCCTTGCGCGGGTCCATAATAGAATTTGGATAAAGGAGGAAGCACAGAAGGGGTCGGCTTCGGCGACAGCGAGCGCTGCTGTCGCCAATTATGTTCACGCATGATTGCGCTGAAACGGTGAAATCTGGGCCTGTAAGGTCTTCGTTGCGCATCGCTCTATGCGCACCCACTTGCCATTATATGTACACGGAGCCTCTCGTTCTTGAATTGATATTGAGGCTCATGGCTTGTTGCGCGCGCAAAGACGTCACGCAATCCTTTGGCTCTCTCTCGAGCACACGGCTCGTTAGGCCATCTTCAATTGCTGGGGTGCTAATCTCGTTATGGTCAAGGCCGTTATGACTCGCAGACGTGAGGGTGCCCAAAGGCAGGAATGAACGCTCATTGATAGATTTGAGGAGAGAGAGAGCGACAAGCACATTGAGCAGTAGCACTCAATGTAATAGACAGATAGCCCAAAGAACGATTCATGGCATCCGGGATGCTTCATCACGGTCTCGGAAGGAAAGTTCGGATTACTCGGCAGTATCGAACCGAGCATCCGAACCATCCGACATGTACATAAGTTATGCATTCTGTTGGCGTAAATTCTTAATGGCACACTAGCTCTTAGTGGCGGACACTAAGGCCTGGGCTCGACGCGTCGCGAAAGTCAGTCGGGCCTTCGTGTAAGAGCAGCAACAAGTCCAAGTCGAAGCTATCTTAAACAGCAAGAGCAATGGCATCAGTTTTGGGGAAAAGGGAAAGAACTTCCGACTCGACTCAAGGTGCGCTCACACAAACGTTCAGACTGCCCCTGCGCTCTTTTCATGCTAATTCCCGCCAGACCTCTCCACCTCTCCACCTGTCAAGCGAAGGGCTCGTATTCCCTTTGTCAACGACGAAAACGCCGACCCCAATCCCATACACCATGGACGGGAAAATGATGATCAGAGCTACGTGGACCTGGATGGACATGAGTCGTCCATTTGTAAAAAAAGCATGGCGGTGGGTCGCAGAAGAGTTGTGTTGTCTCCCAGGAAGGCCAATGGGGAGAAGAGGGTCTACAAGGAGGAGCCAGGTGTGTTGTGTCCACGGTGGCATATCTTCGCAGTCTAACTTGTACAATAGACGATGAAAACATTCTACAGCTTCCGACACCTAAGACCCCAAGGCATCGCGATGCTCTTTCGAAGCGTGTACCCATTACTCCGCGTCATAGGATTGGCCTAGTGGGACCACCACTAACCCCACGGACGCCTCGCACTCCAACCACTCCAAGCAATGCACTCACGGTGTACAATTGCGCACGCCAGCTTTTCACTAGAAGCGCCGACCCGGGTCTGCTGGTCGGACGTGAATGTGAGCGCAAAGAATTGCACAGTTTCATAGTAGAAGGCATCGAATCTAAAAGGGGCCGGTGTATGTACGTGAGTGGGCCTCCAGGCACTGGTAAAAGCGCGCTTGTCAGCGAAGTTTGCCAGGGTATCAGTTCGATGCAGGGGGTAAAGACCTCATACATTAATTGTATGAGCGCCAAGTGCTCACAAGATATCTATGGAAAGCTCCTGGAAGATTTGGTTGGGTTTAACGCTGGGACTGAGCAGGACAACATCGCACATCTGCGAGCCCTTTTCATACCAAAGAAAGGATCCCTGGGCCTTGTCTATGTGGTGACCTTAGACGAGATTGATTTTCTGTTGGAACTCGACCTGGAAATCCTCTATTCGCTATTTGAGTGGTCTCTTCATCGGTCATCACGACTCGTTATTCTCGGAATTGCAAATGCTCTCGATCTGACCGACCGGTTTCTGCCACGCCTCAAGGCCCAGAATCTTAAACTACGACTATTACCATTCCTCCCGTATACAGCCCCGCAAATCGCTTCTGTCATTACTACGAAACTCAAATCCCTTTCCTCGACCGACGGCGACACTCCAGCGGACTACGTCCCATTTCTCCACCCAACGGCCATCCAACTCTGCTCAAAGAAGATTGCAGCACAGACTGGTGATCTACGCAAAGCTTTTGACATAGTCCGTCGTACGATCGATGTTATCGAGGCAGAGACGACGCAGAGATATCGGAGCGACATTGCCACTCAGTCGCTGCCTACTTCTCCCGGTAGAATTCCATTGAGCGAGAAACCCAATCTCTGTCCTCCACAACAGGCCGCTCTCACTCTCCAAGCTTCCCTTGCGAAATTGACTGCATGGAATGCCCCTCGTGCTACTGTCGCCCATATGTCGCGCGTCTCCGCCGCAGCTCTCAGTAATGGCACGTCTCAGCGCCTGCAGACACTCAACCTCCAACAGAAGGCTGCACTCTGCGCTTTAATTTTCCACCAGAAGACATCTCGCGTTTATGCATCCCCAATCTTTGCGACACCTTCGAAAAGCTGCGCTGCACCTACCGTGGGACAATTGTACAAAACCTACTGCACGTTGTGTACGCGGGAGAATGCTCTGCATCCGCTCACTAACACGGAATTTGTGGACATTGTCTCGGGGCTGGAGACATTAGGCTTAGTTGGAGAGCAAAGGAGTGGAAGAGCTTCCAATACATTATCAGGGACACCGAGCAAGAAAGGGAAAGGTATTGGGGGAGACAGAAGGATTATTTCCCTTGTTGACGCAAATGAGTTGGAGGCGTGCCTGAAAGGCGCGGGCCGTGGGATTCTATTGGGCTTATTAGGTTGCGACGACTAAAGAACTGTGAGGTTAATGGAGCATAGACTGGCGTGCACACTGAGCGTTGGTCTTCGCGTTGTGACCCCCCGGACAGCCCCTCTAGGTTCGATAGAGATGATACCACATATTGACCGATCAGAAATCTTAAATTACATTAAAACTCGTTCCTATGAATTATTACATCAATGACAAAGGTCACAGAGATGGCGGCTCGCTGACCCTGCCTCTCATGTTGTACGGTCTCGCCGATCAGCTAGTCATCCATAGCTTTGTCGCTCAACTGCACCCCATAATGCTCTCCACTTGCAACCGCGCTCTCGGAATCCAAACTGTTCCTGTTCCCGTTCCCAAGGCTATTCCTATCCACGCCGCCCGATCTGCTCAAGCTCCCTGCCGTGCCGGTCTTCCTCGCTGGGAATCGACTATTTCGGCCTAACGAATCACGCTTTTCCGAGAACGTCGCTGTGCTGTTGCGATTTTCCAAAGACGAGATATGGGTAGATGCGGAATTGGTATCATAATTAGCATCTGACGAATCATCTGCAGACGACTTTGAACTACCGTTGATACTGTTGATGAGGTTGCTGACATTGTTTTGTCTCGGTTGTCGTTCTACTACGGGTGATGAACCTTCATCGCCTGGCACCTCCAAGCTCGCCCTCACGGCACCCCTCCGCGGTGGTACATCACCCACTATAGGGGCGCTTGTGTGGATTGGAAACCTCGTTGCTGGGGGATCGCTCGATCGGTCCCTCCGATGACTTCGCCCGTTAGCATGAGGAGCAGGACTGCTGTTCCGCGACTTCGAAGCTATCGCGCGGTTGCGTGCTTCCATGTTGGCCCGTCGATTGCTTTCGTCTGTACTTATAGCTCTTATACGGGCAGCGTTGGAGGCTGCGCCACCACTGGGAGTATGCGAGAGTGTGGATGCGCGTTTCAATTCGCCAAAGATCTCTTCCTTGTGGTCGAAAAGATCGCGTAAAAGGCGGTACGAATGTCTTTCATGCATAGTCAGCGATGTGTCGGTTTTAGGACGAAGGATACACGGAGCCAAGTTGTTGGCAAGAGCAGATATATAAGGCTCGTCTGCGGAGGTGAGCTCAATAAGACGGGTGAAGTGAGTAGTTAGGGCATCTAGGGTGGCAATGTTTGCTAGCCGAAGTTGGCCGAGGGTGTTCTGGAGAACAGATATACGAGTCTGCACCGAGGTAGAAGAGTCGGGAGTAGAGTAGATGGTCCTGATGATTTCGTAGACTTGACAAGAGACAAGCGAGTCTAAAGTCCGAATTAGTAACGATTCTCATCAGTTGCAGCGGGTCAATTACGTACCGGGTAACTCGAGGAGGTACAATTTCAAAGCACTTGCAACGATAGGTATTTCATATCGCTCTAGAACTTCGCGAGGAATGGCTTTGCCAGTGTTTATCGCTTGACGAAGGTGATGTGTCGCTGCCAAGGGTACGTCGACTAACCAAATGCCGCGACGAGCCTCATCGCCTTCGAGGTCGGGATAATCTATATAGCTTGTGAGTCATTGATTGTTGACCCGAGTGGAGGAACACATACGGTTGTCCAGGAAAGTAAGGATGGTGGTAACTATTATTGGGACACGCTTTCGATCTGCTCGTGCCCTAGCCTCCAGGTCTACGCCAAAGGTTTGCTCTATGGCTCCGATTAGCGTTCTCTGGCTATTTATTGAAGGGCCTGAAAGCTGGAGACTTACCATCAACTGAGTTGTAATAATTGTCATAAGTTTGGACTTTGGGTACGAAGGATCCTGTACGATAATTCTCTAGCAGATATCGGAGATCTCCGATAGGCTGAACAGTCTCTTGATAGAGTAACATGTTATCTACAGTACTCTGCAGGCTTGGAATGGTGTTGCTGATGGCCCCAGAAAAGTCCAAAACTACCGCCTTGATGGCCTTCAGTCTGTCCAGTTCGCATCGTTCCATGAACTTTAAATGATCGATAATCTTCTCCTCCAATTGACAGCGCAGTTCATCGAGTCGGCGAACGCTGGCTTTATAACGGTCGTCCGCTTCGAGTGACTCTCTTCGGAGTCGTTCTGCAGGCGTCTCATTGGGATGTGCATTGTTTAGGGGGTTCCATGTCGACAAGATCTCTCCCATTGATCCAACGAGTGGAGAATCAACACCATCTTTTGTAGAACCAATTGATGATACTCGATCCAAAGGCTTCTTCTTCTCGGGAATACCTGTTAGCTGGAACACCTTCGGACGCCATTGGTAGTTCATTTTGGAGCTATTAGCAAAAGTGCTGCCAACATTTCCTATCAGTCTCAAGAACCCATTCGTGACAAGATCCTGGCCTACTCTCTCGGAATAGCTGACACTTGTTGCGCCCATATGCCGTTGTATGTAGTCTGTGATGTCGGATCCTGTCGAAACGTTTTGATATACACCTAATATTGGCACCTTTGCTTCGCGGACCTTGATCGTGCTCAGCATATGCGTTAGGATCTTCTTGACCTGCTCTGAATCATATGTCTCATCTCCGATCTCGATTGGCTCTTCCTCCTCGCTTTCTTGTGCCTCAGGTAGCTTGATAGAAGGCGTCGTCAGGTTTTTCGGGCTTGCTAGATCTTTCTCTGGGCTTTGGAAAGCTAACTTGTTTTCCTCCTCCATATCTTCGAGCTGGCGGCACTTGTTGAAATATGCACTCCTCAATTTCCTGACATATTCTCCTTGCTTATCGTGAGCTTTCATACGTGCTTGCAAATCGTCTTGGGAGTTCTGGACCCGTCCTTCGTGGGCTTCACACCAGCGGCTGAATGGCATGACCACCAATTCACTGATGTTAGAGGCGATCTTCTTGTGGTTCTTTGAAGCCTCCTCCATCTCGCCTCGAACCCCCTCGTAAGCTTTCCTTAAGCTGGCTCCATCATCTCTAGCGAATCCTCCAGTCATTTTGTCTGTTGTCGGCGCAATATCCCCCAGCTTTCGCCCATACATTTCTTCGGCATCGGCTCGCATCCTCGCTATCGTCAGGATCTGCTGGTTCTCCATTACCCCCTGCTGAAGCTTCCCGAACAGAACTCCCAAACCCCCGGCGTAGTCGGGGGACCAAAATGAATCGGCGAAGCCCGGCATCTTGGCTTGTCAAGTGATTAATTTACCACCAGGTAGGCATTCCCCGGATTAACTTGGTGGGAAGGAAGGGGAATCTGGTGGAGTTCTGCCCCTGTTACCTTGGGGAAGCACGATAACCTCGAGGGTTCGGTATGGTCGTACCAGGTTCTAGGTGAAGGGCATGAGAAGGAAATACGGACATTGAGGATCAATGTTACAGAGCAGGGTACACCGTTAGATTGTGAACAATGGTACCAAGGCCAAAGATGGTGGGAAATCTGCAGGTGTTGTGGTGTAGAGAGGAAGAAATCCAACCTAGTTGACTGTTATTGCATGCGCTGGCGAGAAGTCACAACCGCGACTAGTGCAGCCCTCCGGCTTGGCGTGATAAAAGTCAAACACCCCTTTTGACCCATGCATTAACCCTTCTTATCGATACTATCAACTACAGTCGGGTCGGGCTATAACGATATGGTTTTTGCGCAAGGTCATATCGTTATAAAGGGGATATCCTTATGACTAGGTATGACTAACCCAAATTTCTAGGTTTGATAGGGGGTTAGATACTAGGAATTATATGTACTAAGTATACGCTAGGCCTAATTAGGCTAGTAATCTAATATACTAATACTAGTACTCCTTACTAGGGTACTCGTGGGTACTAATAATAGGTAAAAAAAAATCTACTCCATAACAATACCCGCAAGATTTCTTCGGAATTATAACGATAATCGTTATAGAGCGAATATCGTTAATCCACATCAAAAATAAATAAATGCACGACTTTAAATCGTTATAAAGCGGATATCGTTATGACTAATATCGTTATAGCCCGACCTGACTGTATGAGGTTTCCTAACGAAGGAATGATTGGCGGACAAGTACATAGTGATAGCTAACGAGAATGACGGGGGCACGGAAGGGCGTTTAGAACGGGACGATTTGGAGCGAATCACACCGACAAGTCATAGAAGGGTTCACCCCCAAATGGTCCATACCCCCAAATGGTCCACGCTTATTCCTCCCGAACTATAGACTTTGATGGTATGATTTCGCTTATAAACTTATAGTACTCCTTAAGTTAACTAATCTTTATCGCGAAATCTTCCTGAAATTCCGTCTCGTTGTTGAGTTATGGGAACTTAGTATATAGGCCCTAGAGCTCCCCAGAGCTTAACCACGGAGCTCGGAAGTACAAGCTCCGGGTCATAAGGCTGGACCATTTGGGGGTATGGACCATTTAGGGGTGAACCCTTCTAAAGCTATAACGTATTCTTCGAGCGCAATAGATTGTTTCTTCATTTGGATAATTCGCAGAGTAGCAAATAACATGTTTTGAAAGAGCGACAACAAGTTTGAAGCCTTTCAGCTACAAGGTGGCTAGGATGAGAGTCGACTAGTTCTACAGTGAGCACTCAGCAGCAATATGCTATTGATTATTCAACAGCGATGTATTCTCAGCTTTTTCAGTCTGGTCCAATCTCATCTACTTCATATATCTTCATGAGATAGTGAGTGATCTAAACAACTCGGGACAAAACTTATCCTCCCAAGCCCTTCTATTACTCACTACAAAGCTACTAGATCCACAAGTGTGAATCGATTGAGGCCCCTGCATCTACTATCAAAGTAGTTATCTTATCAACGGTCGCTAGCGGGCTTGGCGAGTATCCAGATCAACCGCACTGTTTACTTCAGCGACTCCTTCACTCGTTTGCGCGTCGACGCATTTTCTTTGAATCCAATTGCAGAGGTATCGCAACAATTGTACAGCATGCCTCGAGTCACGAATCCTCCGCGCCCAAAGCATGCGTCCGCCGCAACACCTCATAAACAAGGCCCGCTCCAGTCGCCGCTCAAGTAGGTATGCTCCATGCGTGTGAGCTATGGCGCATCTAATAAGAAACTTTAGAATTCCTCTCAATGACGACCGACAAGAGAAGGCTATACGCCTTCAGTCTCGACAAGCCCTCCATGATCTACAATTAAATTCTCTAAAGGCTGCGGCTTCTCCCGTGCGAAAGCTGAACAACTACAACCGTGCGGCTAGTGATAGTCCCAAGACTCCTCATAGTTATGCGGCGCGGGGCAAAGAAATCAATGAGGATGGGGGTCTCGCCGTCGTTGCTGCCAGCGCAATGACACCTCTGAAACGCGTTCCAATTCTGGCCAATTTCGAAGAGTGGATGAAAATGGCTACGGATAACAAGATCAATCCTACGAATTCTTGGAACTTTGCTTTGATCGATTATTTCCATGACATGTCACTCCTCAAGGAGGGCGACGGTGTGAATTTTCAAAAAGCGAGCTGTACCTTGGATGGCTGTGTGAAAATTTATACTAGCAGAGTTGACAGCGTTGCGACAGAAACAGGAAAGCTTCTTAGTGGGTTGGCAGATAGCGGAAATAAGAAGCCAAAGAGGGGAGAAGAGGGAGGAGACGAAGATGAGGTATCAGGAGAGGAGGACGGTATAAAGAAGAAGACACGGAAAAAAGTGGGCTTCTTCTTGAAGCCAATCCTTAAACCGTGCCACTAACGTTACCTAGATGCAACGGTCTTCAGAAGCCACCTTGGCACCTTCCTTTGCTTCGCTACAACTCAAAAAAATGGAACTCGAATTCTCTGTGGATCCGCTTTTCAAAAAGGCATCAGCGGACTTCGATGAAGGTGGTGCAAAGGGTCTCCTACTTAACCATCTAGCTACCGACTCAACGGGAAGGATCGTTTTCCATAGTAGTGACGAGGATGGAGATGCTAGCGCCAGAGAGGACACCGCCAGGAGAAAGAGTGGCGTTGCGCCAGGACAAGACGAAGAGGTGTCACCAGAGTACCCGGATCAGGAACCAAACGGTACATCCATACAGATTCAAACAGCAAACATCGATATAGGTTTATTGGGCTCCAAATTTCTCCCAAACTTGACTAGGCTAGATGAACAAGACATATGTCCCTCGCTGAAGAATTTTTACTTGGGAGATTCCGGTGGATCGCTGGATATACCATTTTTGAAAGCGCCAGAAGACTGGCGACAAGAGACCAATAGTCCGGTAAAAGGTAATCTCGGGGACCAGACGGGAATCTTTCTTGATGGGGATAATGTCGCTGGTTTCGAAGATGATGATGGGGTTCTGAGAGGCTTTGATCTTGAAGCAGACGCCGGTTTCGGGGAAGGAGGTGACGCATGGGCGAAAAACGCAGCCATTGAACCTCAAAATCTCATGCGCAACGTCGATTTTGAAGAAGGTGTAATTGACGAGGGCGAAAGAGTAGATGGCCTAGGAATTGGTGGTTTCGATCCTGACAGTACTCAGCATGCGGTATCTTTACATAACAAGGACTCCGAGGGAGGTCACGAAGATATTCTCTGCTATTTCGATAATGCCTTGCAAAAGAATTGGGCCGGACCTGAGCACTGGAAAATTCGGAGAATAAAGGACACCAACAAAGCCTCAGCACCAGCACCATCGAAACGGAAAGAGAAAGCACCCACGGAAATCGATTTTGCGTCTCCCCTGAACCCTGCCCTTGCAGAGATGATCTATACTCCTGCAGCATCCAACTCAGCCATCTCCCTACCGAAAACCCAATGGAAATCCAAGACGCGCCATCTTTTACCCGATGACAAGCATTTCAATTCTCGGCAGCTTCTCCGACTTTTCCTGAAGCCAAAAGCACGCATGGGCTCGCGAAGACAAGGATCTGGGGGCCAGCGGAAAATCGCAAGGCAGGAGGAGGTTCCCGAGAACGAGATGGACGAAGCTTTCTGGGCGCGGAAAGAGAATATCGCAGCTCATGTATCGCCGGACGAGGAAACACCAAGGGGAGACTACGATGCGAATTTCTTCCAAGATGATGGTCTCGATTTTAACAATGGTCCACCAGACGACGAGGAGACGTTCGCAGATGCAAGAGAAGTGATATCTCCGGATCTGGAAGGCGATCTTGCAGCTGGAAGTCAGGGCATCAATGGTGCCCTAGCTGATGTAGAAGGAACTCAAGAAGGGGCTTTTGGAACTCAACTTGTGACACAAAGTCGAAGATTGCGGCCCGAATACGTACAGTATGCCCGCGTAGCGAAAAAAGTGGATGTGCGAAGGTTGAAGGAGGAGATGTGGAGGGGAATTGGATTCAAAGAGGTTTGCCAAACCACCTCGATTACAGCTGTCCAGGCACTGACAGATCCTCAGGATATTGCTACTCCGGAAGCAATTGTAGCTTCGGAGCGTCCAGGGAAGAGCGAAGAGCCCCCACTAAAGTTCACATCTGTGATGAACAACCTGCAACAGGTCTATCCCAAGCAAGCCATGGCAGATATCTCGACGTCTTATTGCTTCATCTGCCTCCTGCATTTGGCCAACGAAAAGGGTCTTACACTTGGTAACGAGCCAGGGTTGGAGGAGCTGAGTATTCAGAGAGATTATACTGCCGAGGTCACCGAAGGCGATGCTTGAGGCATACTTCTTCTGCAATATGTAGCGACTGGCGTCTTGGGCCCTTCCTGATGGAATTTTCTTGATTCAGTGGCATGGATCTGATTAGGAGCGCCATTGGTTGGAGATGATACCATGCAACGAATTGACCTCGCCGTACATGTGAAGAACCCTATTGCATCAATCTAGATTAACCAGAACGGCAATTCGATAATGAAATATGCCAATTCCGTTATTGAGTCCCTGGGGAGATTGTCAATCCTTTCCTTTCCTTTCCACCGTGCCACAGTCCTTGTTGAATGTCGAATGCCAAGCGTTTGTGTCTTTTCAGTCCGAGACCTCAATTCCTCGTTTCGGGCTCCAGACAAAGTACACCATCGTCTCGTCTCGTTGAATACCGACGACCGAAGAGTATGGCAACATCACCGGTGATACCGCGGTTCTTGCTGACGAAGCTTTCGTGGAAGGCTGCAATCTCCCCATCCGCAGCTCGTCCGCTTGCACAACCTTGCACCAAACCCATTCTGCATCGATGTTTATCATCGCCAGCGCGAGCATGGCAAAGTGAAGGTCCTCCACATTCTCCTGTGCGCTCACGCCGCCATGAACACTCTACTGCACGCCCCGAATTCCCTCGCCGTGAACTAGCCAGAGGCTTCTCTACAACCCAATCTTTCCATCGTGATCATCATTTCGATACTCTGAAATTTGTACAACGCCTGAAACATGAAGGGTTCTCGGAAGAGCAGTCCAAGGCAATGATGCTCGTCCTTTCAGACGTGATCGAGGAGTCTATCCAAAACCTGACCCGTACAATGGTACTTCGAGAAGGTATCCTGCCGTTGCCGAATGATCCCCGTGCAATCATCACTCTTACTGACTCTTTGACAGATGCCGACAGGAGCACGTACACTCAGAAGGTAGATTTCACGAAGCTCCGCTCCGAGCTCCTTGCCCTCGACTCCAGCGATACCTCCGTGACCCTAGCTTCACATGAACGGCTGTCAAATGACTTGGCAAAGCTCAATTCCAGGCTTCGAGATGAAGTCAATCGCGCCCAGGCTAGCGTGAGATTAGATCTGAACCTCGAGAAAGGGCGAATACGGGAGGAGGCCAAGGGGCAGGAGTTGAAGATCAAAGAGACTGAGACGAGAATTGAGCAGGAGGTTGCAGGTCTACGGGAGAGGGTTGAGGGTGTCAAGTTCAGTACTTTGCAATGGCTGATGTACGTGAAAACATCCGTTCGTCACGTCCCAACCCTAAGTTTGCTTGCTAACCACGCTTCTAAGGGGTGTCTGCACAGGTACAGCTGCAATAATTTTGGGTGCTTGGCGCTTGTTAATGTGAGATACTCTGACTCTTTGCAAAATGTAAAAACCATCTATGCGTTGCCCCTTCTAGTTCATAATTCTTCGTTGAGCCACCAGCGACACCAGCGACACCCACTATACTTGCTTCTGCTACTCTTAGAACAAGAGCTCTGGTTCGTATGATTCATATGGCAATACATCGGGTTTTCTGCGTCAATTCACAGCTTGAACAGGTCCTTGAGAACTCTCATCGTGTCGTCTGGACTCTCCACACTGTGACCCGTTGTACGACTATCCTCATAAATTTCATTATCATTCCCACCCTTGTAGGTCTTGTCACCGAAAAAGTGGATAGTAGAGTATTCCACTCCACTGATAGACTTTTCGGCCTTGAGATGCTGTAAGCAGTAGGTCTTGTCCCAGCCAGCAGGAAAGACGTCGAAAGAGATTTGGCCGCCTATCGAGTATCTATAAGTATTGGTCAGTGGGGACATTCTGAAGGAGAGGCCAAACGTACGTGAGGCCGAAGTCGGGGAATTTCGCCTTAAGAGCTTCCACGAATGTGGCCCGGATCTTGTGTTGCAGGTCAAACTTCTCGTAGTCAATGCGTTCTTGGGTGCTAGCATTACGGCCGACGGGAGAGACATTGATCATGCCATTCCTTCACGGCGATATCGAGTAAGCATAGTTAATGCGTATCATAAGGAAATGCAATATCGCTTCCCTTTTCGCCGGAGATCTGGAGAACTACGTATCTGTTGAGAGCGCAACGGAGACCACAACTTACCGGAATTCAACAAAAGTTCCTGTCTTGATTGGGATATCCAAGTCCGCGATGTATCTCAAGCAGAAGTTGACCAGCTGCTTGTACTTTTCCTGCCCCAACCAACCGATGAAGCTAGTGCTCGCCATCTGCTCCCCGAGTCTGTATGCTGTCAAGCCATTCTCGGAGAAGCAAAAGTCAAATAGACCAGTTACAGGTATTGAGGGCGTGCCGAGCTGTTCTTGCTGCTTGACGAGGTCGGAGCCGCCGACGAAGCCGATGGCGCATCTGTGACGGAGGGCGGACAGGAGCTGAAGCATTTCGGGGGCAACATTCTATCGAGGTCATTAGGAGGCTGAAGGATTGGTGGGTAGATTAAGGAAAGAAATACACGGCGAGCGGGCGTGAGGGTGCCATCGACGTCGAACAGGCAGATTGTGTTCTTGACGGAACGCGCTTCGAGGGGTGGATAAATGCTGGCTGCTTCGGCGTGTGCCATATCGGTGGAGCTCTGCAGACCTAGAGGTGTATGCGGGTGGATCTGATCGAGTGTGTGGAAATCTATTCATGGGGCCTGCCGCTTTTGCTGGGAATGCACCCTGACGATGAAGATATATGGAGCCGCGCCCTAACGCAGCAGAATTATATTCTTTCATAATACTATGCCATTCAACTATGAGTAGCCAGTTTACCCTTCATTCAATAGTACAGCGTATGACTCAAGATGTTTCGCGTTTGTGATTATGGCAAATGTGCTCTATTATATATGTCTATGGAAGAAGTAGAGTACACCAACCAATTGAAATGCTGAGATGATACGTGCTTCCCAAACGGCATGGAAAGAGTTGGGACGACACAAGTATAGACCCCAGGGGAATACCGCTAATGTGAGCAGACCACCATTCATTGCTCTTCGCCTGGCAACGCCGCAAATTGCAAACCTGATGAGCTCGGATTTATGCAGCAACAGCTTCAAGCTTCTTGCCTTTCACTGACTTCCACTCCATGCCGACCGATCCAATAATGGAGAAGGATGCCATTGCAACAGACACATAAAAAGCATGCATGAGTGCGTCATTGTACGCAGACAAGACCCCACCAATATTTTCGGGCCCGACTGCCGTTCTGAGACTTGTAGCTCCGATTTTGAGGACAATAGATGGATCAAGCGAGGGTACGCTGCTGGCGAGGTTGGTAAGGAGGCGATTTGTGAAGATGTTCTGAGCGACCGAGATAAACAGGGCGCCCCCTAGAGTGAGTGTGAAATTGACCAAGGCTGTCGCCGTTGGAACATCTGCAAGAGCGCACACGGTCTGTGCCGCGATGAGGGGTTGTTGCATGCCAAAGCCAACGCCGAAGCCATCTGTACGAGAGTGTAAGATTAGCATCGATATCAGTAAAAGTTGCCCAGTGAAGATTTAAGCATCTTAGGGTGGTGCGCTGGGAGGGGTTCTTTCGAACATCAAGCGAAATCCGAGTAGTGGTAGTCAACAATTTCGGCACTGTGATGACCTGCAAGTTTTGCGGCTTGGCTTAGGAAAAAGAGGTCTGGAAACTTGGACGCCATCCCCATAATTGATAGCGAATACTGAACAATTTCAGAAAGAAAGGCTCCGAGCAACGTACATATAGCTTGATATCCAATCCACATAGCATGACCTGTCGAAACTTTGAACGTCGAAAGGAGGCCGACTCCAATGGCCATGAATACGGACGACTAGCACAGGTAAGTAAAAAGTGGCTTGAAAGGAGGGGATTCCTCCAAGATGTGGAACTGTGTCTTACAAGAATCATGAAGGGGGTGTAGTAACCGATGAGAGTGATTCCGATGCCAGAGACAATCGAGATGACGACCAATCCCATAATCATTGGTAAGTTCCTGATCCCAGATTCTACAGCAGATGTCCCTTTGATGGCCTGGAACCAGATAGGAATATAATAGATGAGGACAAAGAATGAGCCCCCTAAGCATAAGGCGAACCAAGACCCAAAGGCTATACTCCGTTTCTTCAGAATCCGAGGTGGCACCGTCGCATTATCCTGCTTCCAAAATTGGACTGCACCAAATGCTATGGCTAGTAGGCCGAATACAACGAAGAGCGCGATGATCTTGCCTGTGAAAGAGAGATCAGCTTCCACGATCCTTCGAATATCTGAAAGAAAGTGCGAGTGCGTACCATCGCTCCACGGGTACCTTGTCCCTCCCCACTGAAGCGCGAGGAGTAGACAGATGATGCAAGGAATGAAGAGGACGGTTCCAACGGGATCGAATTGCTTAGAACGTTCCCAAAATCCGATAGAGTTCTCGCTCGTACGAGGTGGTGACTTGAAGAACACCGCAATCCCGAGGATGGTGATCGCACCTATCGGTAAGTTGATGTAGAAGCACCAGCGCCATGACACTTTGTCGGTGAAAGCCCCACCCATGAGAGGGCCGGCGACAGCTGATGATGATTCCAAAGTCAGCGAACGCTAGTTCGAGGAAGTTTAAGGAGTCTGAAGACATGTTTGAGGAGCAGATACTCCATAGCCATGTCTCGGGGCTCAAACTTTGGTACAAGAGAAAATCTTGGGCTTGAGAGCACCTACAGGCAAGACCGTACATTCCACCAATCTGCACAAATCTAGACGTCAGCGCTGTTTTACTCAAGAATCCGGTAGAAATTGTGAAATATGGTTGTTGATCAGTGTTGTTAGCTCCCCATAATCTTTCTCGCGACTATAAGTCAAAGGCAAGTGAGAGGTATTGAAAGGAAATGTGCCTTACAATGCCAGTGAATATTGGCCTTTTGACCAGAGGAACAGCATAAGCGATGATGACAAGTGCACCTGAAAAGATACCAGCCGATCCGACGCCAGCAATCGCACGACCAATGATGAGAGCTACGGAGGTTGGAGCTGCCCCACAGACGACCGAGCCAATTTCGAAGATGAATATCGCTGACAGGTAAACCCATTTGATGCTGAAGAAAGTATAGAGCTTGCCAAACAACAATTGAAAGGCACAAGTGGTGAGTAGGTAGGCTGAGGTACGGTCAGTCGGCTCGCAACTGGAGACATAACTCGATCGATTTACCTGATCCATACCTATATGATTTCGCAGTTAGCCTTGGACTCGGTTGCGTGAATAGGGTGCATTTTAGAGACGAGTGCCAGGGTTGAACGTCTTGAGACATGTCTCGAGACAGTTGAGCATCTCCGGATTAGGGAAGAAGTGAACAGAGAAGGTAACGAACCAGCCAACATCGTCCAACGCCTTGAAATGATCTGTGATTTTGGGAATGGCTGTTGCAATGATGGTGTTGTCCAGAGCCATCAGGAATACGGAGAGACACAATGACGCAATAATTATGCCCAGCTTTGCTCCAGTGGGATAGTCTGGCTCATCTGATAGCTTATCCAGAGCTTCCATCTCTTTGACCGGAGTAGATTCAACAACGTCTTTCTCTCCGAGACCTTGAGAAGCCCTGCTTTTCGTCGACGGCGTGCGTGAGGGTATGATGGGTGCTTCTTTCTCCATATCTGTCGAGGAGGTGTTTTGACTTGACCGCAAGCCCGCAGGGGTGGAGGGAGCTCCATGGGCGTTGCTTGCAGGCTTGGAACGTGAGAGGGTAGGGAACTTCATGGTGGGCGTATGAAGAGGTGTTCGCAACGAAAGCTTGGGAGTGTGTGGATTCTAGCCCTCTGTCAGTCGGGGGAAAGGTGGGTTCGGCCAGAGTTTGGTGAGAGACGGTGGGGCGAATCTGATTATGTATATTGGACCTTTGGTGGGAATCATGTTACCCATCTATCATCCCGGTTAGGGGCTTCCTATGATCCCGAATACGCGGACATTAGCCAAACGTCCGGATAAGTAATGAGTCAACGTCGTCGAGATGTCGGACTAAGCCTATCAGATGCTAGCTGCAGGATCTCGCTTTTCTGGAGAGTCCGTCGGAAGAGATCGAGCCCGCCGATCCGGCCGCAGAAACAAAGACCGTCCGAACGGTCCCGAATCTTTCGATCATCAGAGTTTACACTGCACTAAATCCTACACAGTATGTACCCCTCAACAAAGTGTGTCCAGCATATGCGTATCGTTCAAGAAACTGCGAGGTTCGACTTGACGAGTAACAGCTATCAACAAGCCTATCAGCACATTGTTGTGTCAAGCCAATGAAGACACAACGGTACACATGGACCTCTCGCATTCAATATGAGCACACCTACTGGTTGTGTTCGCTCACAACTACCAGTATTGTTCTGTTCCGGAAGGGTTTGCACACCAAGTTCTCCTCATAGCGGTCCTATTCGACTTCCATCACATGGAATTTGCTTCCTCTGCAAGTAATATTCAATGAGAAGAAGAAGAAGAAGAAGGCGCGGTCACTTTGAAGCTCGATCGATGCGGTGGCCTTCCAGAGACTCGAGAGTGATGCTGTTCGCGTACCATCACCCGTGCAGTCCAGCCAATTCAACGCTATGCAATGGTTTCTCCCCCAAAAGGCTACAAAGCTGACCACTCCAGGTTTCGACTTACAGGATTTACAGTTGCGGGCGGCAAGAGCAACAATACGTTGGTGAGTACAGTAGACCTTTCTCTAAAACTTGACATATTGAGGGGCTTCTACAGCGGAAAGATAAGGGTCTTGTAAACCGGAGTAGAACATTGCCATTACTTCTTGCTACCAGATGCAGATATTTGCCTCTGATCACCTTGCTTCGACCATGGAATATGATAATGACATTTTCGCATATGATTGCTTCAGGCATATTGAGAATTGCAGAGCCGTTACATCACATATGATCAATAGCACCAGCTCGGTCGTTGTAGATATCCTGATCTTTCTTCACATTTTGAGCGACTCCTAGATTGAATCATTGAACGGCCAAGCTGACTTGGTATTGGATAATTTTGGTGGGCTGACCATTGAGATTTGAGGCCCAAAGTATGCTTAATTGCTTATGTCAGCTTTTCTTAGTGCCGCACACCTACAAAGCTCGCAGCCAATGAAGCCGTTCCCTTCTCCAGCCTTTGACGCCCACGCACAAGCACACTGCATGAAGACGATGATCATCAAGTTTCACACCAATCATCACGACCCGCATGTCTCCCACGGCCACCGCACACTGCAAGGGGTCGACTCATGAGTGCTGTCCATAATAGTAGTCAGGCCGAGCTTGCGCTACCCCCGTCGTTCTTCCCTAGGGTACCAGACCAAAGGTCTCTACTGGACACATCCTCGAAGGCTCCGAACATGGTCACCCTTGGCGTGCACGTGGACAGGATGCGATTCTGCATGCTGCCGGTGTGGACTGGAGGTGAATCTGCATGACACTGTCCCGGGCGTTTAGTGGTATGCCTGGCTCATCCAGGCCAAGTGCTCCAACCTATCACGAGCCCCGCCTGCTCCCAGCCGCCCATGCCATGGATATTGCCCTGCTTCCCCATCTTCCTATGATATCCTCGACCTTGACGCCGTTGCTTGCACCTGAATGTCTAATTATATACCCACCACCCCTAGGCGTGAGGCTTGAACAAAAGGTCCCCCACCCACACAGGCTATCCACCCTGCGTGAGGTAGTCTCATTTTATCTTACAACTTGCTCCCACTCCGCCTGCGCCATCCCCAGGATATTCGAATGTTCAGACATTGTCAATCAAATCGATCGACCTGATTGACTGCTATCAGGACGTCGTCCAAGCCTGGGTTCGGGCATCTCAGGCTATCTCACGTCAGCCGCAGGTCGCTTAGATAGCATGTCGAACAACCGTTCAGACGAAAAGATCCAGATTACCCAAGTGCTGGTACGCGCGAGGACCTCCTCAAGTTCCTCATCCGGCCTTACCCTTCAAACCCCGAGGACAGCGCGCTTTGCTGAAGCAACCTCTGTGAATTCGCCGATCGGGCCCAGCACCACTGGGCGCAATCCTTTCCTTGACCCTCCCATTACCACTGAACACCTCATGCCTCAAGCACAACCCTCCGATGTGGGCTTCGGCTATGTGTCGGAGAATCAAGCCTCCAAACACTCGTCGTACGCTGGCGTGGAAATGCCACTGACCCCGAACTCACCACTGAAGAGTGCATTGAAGCCGCCTGGAACACCCGGACGTTTTGCGAACCCACTCAGCCCAACATTTCAAGAGGAGCAAGTTTTGGAGAAGCGGGAAACTCACACAGACAAGGCCAATGCAAAGGACTTGGTAGGATAACATACGTTAGTTGCACGTTGGGCAACAGCTGACAGTCTTTCCAGAAAATCAAAACTAGAGTTCGGATGGCTAAGATGTGCCTTCGAGGAACAAACTTCAGCTGCTCCCTCATCGTTTTAGCTATGCTTTCAACGACTTTCTCGATCTTCAACGCTACTAAAACGCTACCTGCTCGTAGCAACAGCCCGGCTTGGGCTCCCGCTCAGAAGACATGGCCTCAAATCACATTGCTCAGCATTGCTTGCGTATCACTGGCGATGTCGCTAGCAATCTTCTACGCCTATTGGAAAGGCGGTCACAAACGGGCTGAGAAGGCTGCAATATATTACACAGTCTTCTCTGTTGCTTTCTTCACGTTCAGCATTGTCATGTGGGCAATCGGCGCTGCTATATTGAATCAGAGCAGGAAAAATGGAGGAGGTAAAGATATGTGGGGGTGGTCTTGCAAGGATGGCAAACGGAAGGACGTGTTCGCCCAGGATGTTGACTATGCGTTGATTTGCAGGCTTCAGGTCAGCACTCCCTACATTCGCAGCTTACTAGGCACTGACTCGATATTCAGAATTGGTCGCTCATCTGCGCGTTCATCGAAATCATAGTCGAAGTAATTACAATCAGCATCTACGGCATTGTCTTCTACCGCTACTATTCCAAGCGCAGACTCACAAAATCAATGGACCTACGAGACAAAGCTCGCTCGGATCTCTATCTTGCTCAACTTCGAACTCAATCGGCACCGAATACTCCCGGTTTCCAGAAGACGCCTATGACTTCTTCGTTTCCGGAAGACCTCCATGATGATCCAATCAACGCAGCAGAGAACGGAGAGTATTATGCTAAGGATACACAATTCGCGTCAAAACACCAATCATTCTCTCAGCCCAAGCCATTCACCCTCCAGGCACCCCCTATCAAGGTTCACTCTGCCACCCCTGCGTTGTCGCAGGATGGATTCGAATCAATACCGCAAGCTCAGGAACATGTCCCGGCTGCGCCGGGTGAGCAAACCTACGATGCTGTGCCCATTCCAGGCGCCTACTCAAGTCCTCTTGCTAGCCCGGGAATGAATCCTGGAGGTTCCCAACCAGGGCAGGCTTTCACGACAGAAAGACGAGTGGAAAGTCCACCTACCAGTCCGAGACTGGCGATTAGGCGCTTGTCAAGGGATTAAGGGACTCCACTTCTTCTTTCGTTCACATTCCTTTCTCTCTCTTTACATAGTTGGGGCGCGGTTGAGCCATGGATATGGTTGGTCCGAAGTACCTACCATCTGGATCATTGAAACCAAACAAATCATCAACATAGACGAACATTGTAACAGATCACATAGTCAGTAAGCTCGAAGGTAAGAGGAGTACTATCAGTGTTAGTTAATGCCGAAGAGATGACAGTGCGGCTATGAAGTCATCCGTCTGTCTGATCTGCCTTTTATCGCAACCATCCAATAACCATTCTCCAAACACGAATGAATCTCCTCATGCCCTTTACCGATTTATTTGCGAAGCGTGTAAAGCCTGCGACCCGCCGGCCTATACCTCAGGGAATCCAACAAATCTCGGCTTGCACAAATCGGCGATTTCCCATTATCCACAGGCCCTACGCCTCTCGATCGAACCCAAGCCAATCACCCCTCAAAGTCTGGCCTTTCGTCTTCATCTTCTTTGCCGGAACGGGAGCTTACATTTTGATGGTCAAAGCCCGTGCTAGCGAGCCTCAGAAGCCTCGTGGTCCTTCTATAACACCACAATAATACCCCTGATCAACCGATATCACGATCATGGCGCCAGCATCACCCCGTCTCTCTGCCCCTGAGAAACCTACGCCTGCGTTCTCACCAGACCAAACATCAGTGATCTATGTTCTAGGTGGCCCTGGTGCGGGAAAAGGTACCCAGTGCGCTAACCTCGTCCGTGACTATGGCTTCACGCATCTGTCGGCCGGAGATCTTCTACGAGCGGAGCAAGACAGAGAAGGCAGCGAGTTTGGAAGCATGATCAAGGAGTACATCAAAGAGGGCACGATTGTGCCCATGGAAGTTACGGTCCAGTTACTGGAGAACGCCATCATGGACAAGAACAAGGGTAGAGGGCGGTTTCTGGTTGATGGTACGCCTATGCAGTCGGATCTATCGATTCACTCGAGTTGATATAGACACAGGCTTCCCTCGCAAAATGGACCAAGCCATCCGCTTCGAGGAAGCGGTCTGCCCCTCCAAATTCACCCTCTTCTTCGATTGCCCAGAGGATGTTATGACGGAGCGTCTCATAAATAGAGGAAAGACTAGTGGTCGTGCGGACGACAATGCAGATAGCATCAAGAAACGGTTCAAAACATTTGTGGAGACAAGTATGCCGGTCGTCGAGTATTTCGAAAAGGAGAACAAGGTTGTGAAAATCAAAGCTGTCAAAAGCCCTGGGGAGATCTATGAGGAGGTCAAGAAGAGTATGGGAGAAAGAGGATTTGGGATGGCGGAAGAATGAAGGAGCTTCTACCGGTATGATCATTCGAAGGGCTATAGCCCGACAAAGAGATAACATATGATGGCGAGATCACTGGCAAGGGTTGAAATGAAGGCCATGTCCTTTGATGCTTACCACCTCACACTCACACGGTGCAACTCTTGGAGAACTAGCTAAAATCGTGCTGCACACGATGGGTTGCAGAAACAGGACTCTATGCAAAAATCTTTGTCCAGTGTGATAGCATGACGATGCACAAAGCCGGCGCAACAATGTCGAGTCGGCAGTGGCGAGGCAGTTGTTTCTTGTCGCCATATTTTGATACAGCTCGGCGCATTACGATGATCTCTTCGTTTCAGCTACGAGGCTTCGACGGAGCCCCCCAATTATTCACACAAAGTGGAGACGAGCTAAGGCTGACCTCGGAACAATAGGAAGCTTCGTTGATGGTATTGCAATTCATTCCCTACCCCCTTCACTCAAGTGAGGTGAGAGCTATCTTCTCTCAGTTCAAGTGACGTCTTCCTATTGTGTATTGTTTCACATAATGCTGATGACGGACGCGGCTCCTATAAAGTTCCCATCCATCTCCGTTACACGCGCTATCCTGACTACCATCAAGCTCTTTCCAAGCTAGCACGACCGCATCATTCAACTAGATTAATTACAGCAGCCCCATATTCAATTCAAGCAAGCAAGAGTACCCGGTACCCTCGAGTCACGCAGTGGGATTCCGATCTTACAAACCCTTCCCTTCCTTCTCCAGACAAGATCCTCTGAATATCAATGAAGTTTCCTGCATCACGAACACAGCTTCAGCAGCCAGTCGCGTTTTGAAAAGATCGACCCATCCAACGATCGAGCAAGATATACTTCTACCCTCTGCAAGAGAGTCCTGTCAAATATTGCGTCAAACACCCACACAGACATTTTCTGCAAACCAGCCATCAGCAAGTCTTTGTGGCTTGAGCTAAGTTGCACCAGAATATCGCTATGGCAAAGAAAAAAAAGAATCAGCACCACGGTCAAAAGTCCCCCAAGAAGAGCCTTGTCAGCAAAAAGGCGGAGATCGAGAAGTTGATCGGAGCGAGCAAAGCACAGTCATTCTCTGAAACAAGGTCAACGACGTCGTCTTCGAGCAAAGGCTCAGCCAATGTCCGCCTACCCCCACCTCAGCCAACGTCCCCTAGACCGACCACCTTAATGCCAACGAGAGCTTCCACTCCAAGGCAAAATCTCCATCGTATCCGCCTCACGGATACCGCTTCTCAATCACAAGCATCGAATCAAGACAGGTGTTTCATTCGAGGTCAATGCGACGAGAAGACACCAGAAACCCCACTCGTACGCCTCCCTTACGAGCCGCCGACTTCGCGTGCACTTCGTCATTACAAACGCGAAGGTCGATTCCCATTTCTTGACCTACCAGGCGAATTGCGTAATAAGATCTATGAATACTCCATTACTAAAGAACACTATGCCATCGAATGGGTCGACAACACCCAGAAGAGCAAGTCGCTGACCTACCGACTACCAAGACCAACCAAAGCACAGCCGCCCAAGCTCGAACCTGGTGCTGCTCAACGTCGCCGCCTCCTCGACTATCATCACCGCAGAGTGCACCCTACGCATCTAGCAGAGGATGATGTCTACCCCGGCTCTGCCGTCCTTCTCTTCGTATGCAGATCAATATCCGAAGAAGCAGCTTCGGTATTGTATTCTAAGTCCATGTTTCATTTTCATGGGCTCAGGGCCCTCCGACACTTCCTCAATCATCTGCGGCCTGTTACCACCAAGTCGATAACGCGGCTGGCTCTCCATCATGAGGCGTATGGTCATCCAGACAAGACAGAAGACCAACGGTGGAAGAAAAAGCACGACGACTTGTGGGAGCAACTCTGCTGGAGGGTCGCTGATGATTGTTCACTCATCCAGCTGTATCTCAAGCTCAGGCTACCCAGATCTCCTACCTTTTTCTCTGCCTTTGACAAGGTGCGTCCAGAAGACATTGGCACACGTTGGATCGTGCCACTCTGGGCGTTCCAGGACGCCGGTATCCAGCGTTGCTGGGGCCAAATCCAGTGCCACTCCAAGAGTAGCTCTGAGCTTCAAGAGGAAAGTTTGAGGATGCGAAAAGAAATTATTGGGGAGCTGTGGGATGATGAGGCGGAAAGTAGGAGGGATGACTTTGGATACGACCATGGCATGAAAAGCAGCAAGGATGTCAAGAAGGGGATGGTGTTGAGGCTTCGTGTTGACGGCGGCCTCGAAGTGCCTTGAAGTGCGCGTTGGAGTGGCATATTTTTGCCGAGTCTCCACCGGCTTTGTTTTCCTTCATCTTTTTCCTTTCCAAAGACTTTGTCTCGATAACGAACATTTAACATTATGACATCTCAAATGCCCACTCCGAGTCTCACGGGAGAATCGAAGCAACGGTCATAGTCGGAGAGAACTAGAAAAGCATGCGGGTAAGATATTGCTTTCAAACGAGGCAAGCAGGGATAAAGCACTGAGAGGGTATTCCTTTCCAATCGACATCACTTCTCTAGCATGCGAGCATGCCAACCAGACATAGATTTGGGACACCAATCCAGGATATTGGGATCTCACATTGCTTTGAAAATGGGAAACATTAGCGCCCAAACACTCATCTATGGTTCAATGTGCCTTTTCGTTCTTCATCTCACATAGAAACAGACCTGTTGTTTTCCCCACGGAGCAGACCATCGCTGCCCTCATTGATCTCATTGCCTACTAACTAAAGGTGGAGACAAAGTAGACCTTGGAGGTTGATCAATGCAAGTTCGAGCGCGCATGACTCGTCTCACTATCTATACACTACTTACACACTACTGTACATAATCCCATCCTATCCATCCGCAGGCATGAGAGAAAGACAACGCCGAATGCAGGACCAGAAATATGTGATTGACCCTGCTGATTGGGCATTACTGATGGGGTATCTAGAAGCGAAACACGGTTGGGGGTATCCTCAACAATCAAGCACCAAGTCTGACAATGGAAATGCACCCAAATGGTGCGCCAAAACCCGAAACACCTTGCATGATCTTCTGGTGACGAATGCACTCACGGTCCGGCTTCAGAGATTGTCGACGTCGGTCGCAGCTGAGCTGCCAAAGCGCCCACACTCGGGACCGTACCCAGACTCTCCTTCCTCCTCTCATGCGCAGGCCTCACAATCCCGTTGGCACCTATGACGAGTCCGCCCGTCTGTACTCGATCCTGGATCATTCCGTCCAAAATTTTCGTCATCTCATCTATACTCTTCCGCTTCATCTCCCTTTCCTTCTCCTTGTGCGGTGAAAGCAGCTGTACTGGGCTCACCGGCGACGGGAAGGCGTGTCCACTTCCGCCGCTCTTGGCACTGCCACCACTGACTTTGCTGTCTTTGCTGTCGTTGCTCTGATGGTAGCTAACTCGTGGTATGGCCGGTGAACTAGGCTCGGAGGCAAGATCTGCGACATCCCGGTGCCGAGCTGCAGCCCTCAGCGCGTTGACCATGCGGTCCTTGTCATCAAGTTGAGCACGCAATTCCGCGATCTCAGCGTCCTTTTCCTTTAACTGCTCTGCGGTCTTCGAGTCCTCTGTTCCTTCTTCTTCAAGAGGGCTGGTATTGATCTGCGACGTCGGAGAAACGAGAAGTGAGCTTTGAGACTGACTGGATCGACGTGCTTGCAGGAGTCGCTGCTCCAGCGTCGAAATGTATCGATTCTTGTCCGCCAGGTCGGTCTGAAGCGCACAGATCTGCGCATTCGATGTAGCAGTGCCGTCTCCAAAATCGCCTGCCGAATCGTCTTCGTTGTCGTGAGAGGAAATTGGGGATTGCTGCAAGTCCTTGCTTTGCCCAGCCCCGGTGACTGTGGAACCCATGGATCCCGTTCGTTGCAACGAAGGTGACGTAGCCCCAACGGTTGAATGGCTTGCCGATGAACGCAAAGACCGAAGTGTTTTGTTGGACGACTCGCTCTTGCGTCGCGCCGAAAACGTCTGATGCATACTCAAGGACGATATCTTGCCATTCATGTTGACCCCGGAAGATTTCGAAGACAAAATTAGGCGATTGAGGTGCTCAATTCGGTCGTTTAACGCCGTTCTTGCGAGTTGCATCTCGAGCATCTGTTCTTCTCGTCGCTGCTCAGCTTCCTTTTCGAACTGTCTTTCTTCCGTCTCGAGCGGCTTTTCCTCCTTATCGGAATCTTTCTCGACCTGATGCTTCCTCTGATTGTCGAGCTCACTGCGCAAGCTTTGGATCTCCATACGGTATCGCTCGAGGAGCACTCTACTTCCTGCATCCGTGCCACTACCAAGAGCTTCTTCCGCCTTTTTTGCGTGACTAACGATATTGTTCTTGGCCCTTGCTGCGAATTTGAGAGTGTTCAGAGTCTCGCCAGTGTGACCGTTTGCAGCCGCCACACTACCCTGCGATCCCAGTTGGATTGTGCAAAGGATACTGACTAACGAATTCCCAGCCAAGGCTGGCTGCAGCAGCCGCGTTAATTTGCTATCTCGGTATGGGAGATGTTTCCCATCCTTATCCATCGGATTGCCGGCGCTGTCCTTATCACCCGAAATCCGTGCGATGACAGTCCCAAGTGTCAGCAGACTTTTGTTGATGTGTGCGCCCTCAGTGCGTCTCTCTTTGTTTTCCGCTGCTCTCTCCGAGCCAGCCAAATCGATCATACTCAGCGTAGACACTCGGACGCCTCCAGGTACCAGAGGAGCTCTTTTGTCTTTCTGTCCTTTACCTTGAAACGGACGTTCTCGACTTTCAACTACTATCTGCACTACTGCGTGGCTGCGGGAGCTCTGAGCATTATACTGAGTGCTTCGAGTCCTCCTAGACTGATCGCCTCGAGCGATAACTCGAAGCAATTGGGTTGGACTTTGAACAATTTCCTCCTTCAGCGGGCTCGCGAAGACTCCTCGTTTGGGGTCTTCGCGAAGTTTGATCTCCTCCGGCTGGGTTGATCCAGGTCCGATGCCCGTTTCCGTCTGTGGCTTCAACAGATCATGTATCTTTTCGTTGTAGATCTCTAAATAGCTGACTCGTAACAGAAATTCTCGGTGGGGCGTTTCGCGGATGAATGAAAAGATGTCGGTTATAGCCAATGGTATCACCCCAGGCGATGTCGCGGTTCCTTGCATTGAGAAGGTCTTCCCCGTACCCGTCATGCCATAAGCAAACACAGTTCCGTGGTAACCTTCCATTACCCTCCGCACAAGCCGCTTTGCCGAAGAATCGTAGACTTTGTGGTTTTGATCGTGAGGCGCGAAAACATTATCTGGAGCAAGTTGTTGAGCAAATGGCACATTCTACGGTAAAGAATCAGGGCCGCTTACCATAAAAGTAGTCACCACCCTCTCGTCCCCTGTATGCCACCAATGATTGGCGGCCGTCCACCAACCAATCCTTGCCTGATGATTTGTCTCCACCCGCATCTGGTCTGACTCGTACGCTGACGATCACATTCCCTTTTCCCTCTTTGCCGGATTCTTTTCGCTTCCTCTTGTCCTCAACATTGGATAGTCTCCCTTCTCGTCCCCTCTTCTCTTCACCTTCCTCGAACGTGGTAGCGGATGTCGCGCATGAGCCATGGGCAGAGGAACTCCGACTGTGCGGGGGCGACCGCAAATTGCCAAGATCATTAGACTCTAGTGTCCCAGGCTGGACGCTATTTATGGCGTTGCCCTCCCCGCTTCCGTTCAGCAGAGTTGGTGTAGCCCCCACGGCGTACGTCTGGCCTAAAGTACCTGTCGATGTCGTGGTCTTCAGTCTGTTGGCTCTCGAGCTACCGGTGCGAAGCTCTGCGGAACCTGAGCCTCGCGAAGATGGTCTTATTACAGAATGCCCATTTCGCGCTGTCTCGGATATTGCATAGAAAGCTGCTGACGAGTACTTGCTCTCAACGCCTGTACGCCGCTGGACCTTTGGAGGCTGTGGAAAATTCGCGATGCTGACAGAGCGACGAACTTCTTTGTCGGTCAGGTCCTCACTTTGAATCTTGCTCTGATGGGCGGACGTTGATCGCACAGTTGGTATGCTTGGACTTGAAGTGGCGTGGTTCGTATACATTGAGCTTGGGGGCTTCATGACTTTCGAGGGTGTTCGGAGGGCGAGCTTGGATGCTGTTGGAGATGCTGACGAAGTCCGAGATATTTCAGGAGTTGTCGAAGGGCCTCGCAGCTTGGACATAGGCAATTGAGGTAAGGCCGAGGTCGGCGGAGGAAGGGTAGGTTGCGGCATGTTGAGTGTCATAGCCACGAGTGGTGTTCAAAGGCAGATGAAATGTTCGATTGAGACGATGACGCACTAGTATATGGTTCCGTTCATGTGCTGCTGGACTCGACATGCATTTGGGAAGCATGAGAATGTGCGGTTGCGAGACTGGGCTGCAGATTGCCCCAGCGACTGAATGGCGCTGGCCGCAGACCTTTTCTCTGCTTTAAAGCTAGTTATGAATACTGTACATAGGCTTGGCTGTGCTGAGAGGTCGCGGCGTGCTTGCCGTGCGCAGGTGAGTTTGGGGGTCGGAGGTTGAAGCGAGGTCAGCCCTTGGTATGGAGGGTATTCATTCCTGGTCTGCTCTTGACCCCGCGTGTTTCAAGGGAGTGCGGGTCTCGTTCTTGCTCCGGGTGGCACTTCCTCTCCTTGCTACTGTCTTGATCATCATCGACTAGGATTGGAATGCGACGTACAGGACATGATAATGGGAGTAGGCAATAATTGAGAATTAAGCTTCCATGCCATATCTCGATTAGACCGTTCGACATTCGACGGCCAAGACGGCTTGGCACCAGTCCCACCGGATTAGGTAGAAGTGCTGGTCACGCTAGAACGACCTCATACCTCTCCCATTGGACCCTTGCGGTGTGAAAAGGGGCTTGATTCGCTGAACGCTGGAGGCATAACTGCACTCCCCAACTCTCCATCACACCAGCCGCTGTCTACAATTCCGCAATTTGCTGCGGAAACGAGGGGAAGACCGGAAGAGCGATCCTTTGGGTATGATTGCAACCATTCTATACCTCCAATGCCCAGTCACAGCACTCTGCACTTCCACGGCAAGCACTTTGAGCATTCCATTTTTCCTACCTCAGGCCTCAGGACTTCCTCAGGACCTCAGGCAGACCCAGTTTAAAGCTACTAGACTTGCCGAAGCAACCGAGTCTGGCGCCCAGAGGTGAGCTCGTAGCGACGTTAGCCTCCTTGTATTCTATGTTGTAGAACAGTCATTTTCGTCTCCAATTCGTGATCGTCGTTGGTGCCGAAGATCCTGCCCGTTTCTACCTATTTTTCTTCGACCCCATTGCCAATGTGCCAATTAGGCTGACTGTATCACTTCTCGTGCTTGTCTACCCCTGACCTAATTAAGCGTCTGGCCCGGTAGCTGTCGACGGTCTTCTTGGCTCCTTGTCTCCAACGACGTACCTTCAAGCACAAGCTGGGTGATTAAATTTCCAACACTCTTTGTGGTGCAATTGCCATCACAAAGCCTGCATCTGTCCAAACAAAATCTCTGCAAGATCAGCCATATTGAAATTGGGATTGAGTTTGGCGGATGGGTGGCTGGCTGGCTGGACAAGCCGAACCAACAGGACGCCAACGTGCTGCCTCGCGACATCAATGGCTTCAAGCATACGAATATCGATGGCAATATTATTTAGCAGCGCCGAAGTTTAGCTTCCGTGCGACTTTGTTCCCTTCACCGTCATCGATTTCCCCTCCTCTTCTCCTCAAATCATCACCCATCTTCTCCAGACCTCCACCTTTCTTAGGCAGATCCTCTTTTGCGGTTGGTCGAGGATCGCTCGTCCACCACCTGTGCTCTAGGACCTGACGTGCAGTACATCGTTTCTGAGGATCCAAAGTGAGCATAGACATCAACAAATCGACTCCCACGTGTCCTGCCGTCCCGAACTTGGCTAAAAAATGATCCTTGCCACTGGCTGGTACGATTGCGGTTCTGTCGATTGCGATACCAGTAGTGTCCTCCAATAATCTCGATACCCCAGGCCAATTGTCTTCTGTCGGAGTTCCAATGTTCTGACAAATTTTTCTGAACTGATCCAATTCGCTGTCTCCAGGGAGAAATGGAACACGAAGGATGAGTTCTGCAAAGACCATACCCATAGACCAAACATCAACAACTCCAGAGTAATGCCTCGCTTGAAGTAATAATTCTGGCGGACGGTACCATCGTGTGATAACATTATATGTCATTCTCATGTATGGGTCAGCAAATGATCGAGCAAGGCCAAAATCTGCGAGTTTGACCTCTCCATCAGCAGCAATGAGTAGATTGTTGGGCTTGATATCCCGATGAAGTACGAAACTTTCATGGCAAAACCACACACCACGCCCTAACATCCCCATCCAAGTTTTGATTTCGGCGGTACCGTAGCGTATACCTTGAGTGTCCTTGATTAGCATTTCCAAGTCCCCAAGTGGTAGATACTCCAGGACGAGGTTGAGATTTTGATTCTTTGACGAGAAGACAGCATGCAGTGCAATAACATTCGGGTGCGAAAGCTCTTGGAGGTATTTGACTTCTCTGATGGAATCCATGGTAAGGCCATCGCGGTACTCTTGTATGAGCTTGATCTTTTTGATAGCAACCTTAGTCAACGGGTCCGCTTTGAGATGTCCTCGGTAGACATTGGCGTAAGTTCCCTCGCCAACCTTGTTATCTTTGACGTAATTTTGCCTGGTCTCCTCATTCAGGCGCTCGGCAAGGTCTTGGGCTTTGTGAGCCTTAGCAGAGCGGCCATCATTGAAGTTGGAGACAGAATTGGTCCGAACGACCAAGGACTTGGCCTTTTCCGCAGTGACTTTGATGTTGCCGGCTGTGGCCTCGTATATAGGCACAGGCGAGATGGCCATGAATTTTGGATTTAGGACCTCCAGTCAGCGTGGACTCTCACCTATCACCGTACAAGCTGCAAATGATTCATGTCCGCTTTAGTACTAAGTCCCACCGTAGGGCTGCATGACTGTCCTACCACCCTACCACCCTACTAGAATCATCACTACCGCTTTGCAGCAACCACCACGATGATCATTAGAAACGCTGCTCCCCGATCTCTGCCATTCGCATTCCAGCAGCGTCTCTTCGGACCTCATTCGCAACAATGTCTCCACGCACACCACGCCCGCGCCTCCGCCTCACAACCCCCAATTCCGCAACCCACCCCTTTCGTCCCGGACCCTGCCACCTTCCTGAACTTGATCGGCCGTAACCTTTCCCAGCACTCCGCCAAGATACCAACATGGCAATCGCTTTTCTCACTTACGAGTACCCAGTTGCGCGAACTAGGTGTTGAGCCAGCACGGACGCGGCGATATCTGCTGTGGTGGAGAGATAGATTTCGTAAAGGCGTCTTTGGCGTGGGAGGAGATTTGAAGAATGTCAGAGATGGAGAGGCAGAGTTGAGGTTGGTGGAGGTGCCGCTGCGCAATGCTGCTATACCGAATGCGCCGACTACGAGTACGGCGACGGGACTGCCAAGGATGAAAAGGATGATTGTGAATGAGCCAGAGGAAGCTCTTAAACAGAATATTGACTATCGGGAGTTGAAGGCAGTGGAAGGCATGAAAGTCCTAGGCGCAAGGACCATAGTGGGACCTTATGTGCAACCGGTGAAGGGGACGAGTGGAAGTGTGGCCACGATCAAGATACATGAGGGTATGTGGGAGATTAGGAGAGGGGTGAAGGTTGATGGTGGTGAGAGAAGGAAAGTTCAAGTCCGAAGGAAGCGGTTGCTACAAGAAAGGAAGACGAAAAGGACATAGGTTGGTATATCAATCAGCTAACAATGGAAGTAAAGGGCTATGAACCAAGAGCATTGTATCCTGGGGAGGGCATCTCAGCCATCATCATAGCGGATTTAGGATTTCGTGAGATTCCATCATATCACCCAGAAACATCTTCGTCTGTGTGTCAGCCACTTGGGCTATACATAACAACAATAATCTTCTATCGACAAGCGCGCCATGCTATCAGACCGACCACGAAAGTTGGATATAACGAACATCAGAGCTTATCTACCATACTCCAGACTAGGCACAATGACCGGCCCATATTTACTGACACCCCCCGCTGCGACTCCTGACTCATTCGTTTGCACCATGAAATCCACCGCCAAGCTTAACTTGCCGGCTCCGTTACCATGCATGTTAGTCTGCCCAAAGGTGCCTGTCACAACCTCTGGGTCATAAGCTACGATAGCCACATAATTCCTCCTGCCCATCAGCTTTCTCATATCTCTTTGACGTCCATCAGGCTCCGTGGTGAAAATTTCCATCATGTCTTCTTTTGTATCACTTGGCGCGTTGTTCGAACGATGGCCGTTTTGCGGGACATACAACGGCTTTTGAGAGGTATGAAGGAGCTTGAGGACGTATGATGGTGGCGGAGTGTTCACAACGGAGGCGGAAATAAGCTGATACATAGTTTTGTGGTCGGAAGGCTTGGACGGGTCATGTACGATTCCAGCACCACAGCAATCAACTGCTCCAGAGAGGAATGTCATGCGGATAGACTTCTGGTGGGAGATACCTTGCAAAGTGCGGATGAGATAAGTTCGCTCGAGATCCTAGGTCGGCCGTCAACGACGTTGTCCGGCTCTTGAATAAAACACGATTACTTACCTTCGACTCATGAGTCCATTGATCACGAAGTTCATCTAGCATGTCAATGTCACCAAAGGGACTCAATATCCCACCCATCAGGCCAGACTTGCCAACAGCCTTTTTGACCGAGTCAAACCCGGAGCCAACTACACTCTTGGCCCCTACAACACCTGCGACAGAGCTTGTCACCTTTCCGAGAAGATTGTATGTGCCTGTCACTGCTTTCTTGCCGGTAGCGACTGTATGTGCGATTTGTTCAGCTGCTTCCAATCGTGGATAGATGAGTGGTACCGCAATGAGCCATATGCAGTGCTGAACACTGGGCGGTAACATGGCGACTTTCGGGAACAGACCTTGGTACGTTGGCCCTGCCATTACTTGATGAGGGTTCCTCTCAGATCGGCAGTCTGGTCCAACCACCACCACGGCTGGACCAAGATACTTGACGAAATGCCAACCCGTACCGGTGATTGTGAATATGTCTGTGTCCGTACTAACGTTGCGTAAGATCTCTAGAGTCGTATGATGTTGGAAGAGAAGGTACATCTCTATACCCACGCGGCCAATGTTTTTGAACATATTAGAAAACTGCATATATTCAGGGTATGAGCCAAAGCCGTCGAATCTGGAAATGTAGCCATTAGCTTTCAATGCCCAACCCTCCACAATAGCTCAGTGAACTCACATGTCATGATCATCTATCTGTAATATGTATGGTATCTGTGCAAACGCCTCTCGCAAATAAGGCTGGTCGAAATGACTCGTATAATAATGAAAGTAAGCATGGGAGACATCTTCCTCGTGTTTGGCTGTCCACTGTGCAGTCTTTCTATTTTCCTTGCCACTCATCGCAAGCCATTGCTTCAACAAAGGTATCTCCTTCCATATTCGATCGGCATAGATCTGGTCTCCTAAACCAAGCTGGGTGTGAAACCCACCACATTCAACGTGCTTTTGCATTATGTCTTTCCACATGTAGCCAATACCACCCACCTTGGCTCGCTCGTTAGCGTTTACATTAAGAGAGAAATCATTTCCTGAGGTAGCAATAAACCGCCAGTTCGTTTCATTGCGGCCAGCGACCAAGAACTCGTACCTTGTACAGCCAAGGTGGGATGTGATGGCATATGTCCACTTGGCACTAGCATGTTCGTCCATTCGAAGATCGATGTCATAACGATAGAAAGTCCATCGCTGATGTACAGAGATTGGACTGGCCTTCAACTGGCGAGGATTGGGAGAAAGATCTACGCTCTGATGAATGTGGATGGTGGGAGGCTGAAGAGCGTCAGTGACAAGCAAAATCGATCCTAGCCAGATACCTCGCTCCAAATCCATGTTTGTGTACCTTAAATACGGTCCAAAGTAGACACCATTCGTCGGGGCTATTTTGTACATGTCGACACCAGCGCTTGGTGGTGGACCTGAGAAGCCTGCCACGGTAGGGGTGGATGACTGTATGCTCATGATGCTGTCTTGATAGCCAGGGGTAGAAGGCTGGAAGCCTGGAGATGCTAGTGGCTTGCCGCTGAATGCACTCAACCCTGGGGACGCCAACGGATTGGCAAAATTGACACTGCCAGTTGGAGATAGAGGCTCATTGAGGTTTAGTGGCGTTGGTCCCTTGGGAAACTCCCATTGCGTAGATTGAGTAGGTAAGTGGATGTAATAGTATTGGCCTGAATTAGGATCAAGATGTGCGATCCAGCCCTCAGGAAGTGGCGGTGGGGAGGCGGGACCCTGACCAGCAGGTGCGGGAGATGGCTTGACAGGCTCTTGTATCGTTGGCTGATGACCAGGCTGAGCGGGTAGCATCGAAGTCGCATTTGGATTTCCTGCATGATTTGCGAATGCTGGGTGTCCGGAATTTGCTGACTCTGCTGGAGATGACATCGCAGCTGCTGCAGCTGATGCACCTGCACCAGCCGCTCCCACAGCAGGAGCTCCAGTTGATTGATTGTGCTTCTCGTTGGTATGGGTATGTGTTCCTGTAGCAGACGGACCCGCTGGTGTATACGCTGGCGGAGGAGACGATGTTACATGCACTCGTTGGAAATCTTGTTCTAAAGCGCTTGAAGCAGTAGCGGTACGTCCTGCTTGCGATGAAGGCGAGGTTATTCCTTGTAGCGGCGTTGGTGAGTGTACAGGAGGTGACCCGGACGCCTCACCGGGCCCTTGATATACCGTGGGAGGTCCATGAGGCTGGCTTCCAGGCTGCTCTGTTGGTGTCCAACGTCTCTGGGGCGGATCTTGCTGCTGCCGAGGAACGCTCTGTTGCACTTTGGCCGGCTGAGGATATTGAGCCGCCCTTTGCGCCGCGGCTGCACTCTGGGCTTGCAAATTTGTCAAGGTCGATGTGCCGGCAATACCTGCCGCAGCGTAACGTGCTTCTATACCACCTCCAAGGTGTTCGCTGGGAGGCATGATAGGGGTCTCGGGAGGTGGGGGCGAGCCACGCTGGGCTTTTGTGGTTGATGTAGAAGCTGTGGAGCTCAGTCTATTTACTCCTCCAGGAGGCGAAACATCCAAGCCACTAAATGCCGACGGACCATCTTCGCCTGGAGGTGGCCAGTATTGCTGATAATAATCTGGGTATGGGTTTACCACGGGCGCTTGAGAAGGTTTTCGATTTTCCGTCGATGGCTGTAAGATTTCCCTTTGCGGCAGTCGTTGAAACAAGCCTTCTTTGTCAGGTGCCTCTGGACCTGGCGATTCTGGCAGAGGCTTTGGCGCATTGCCTCTCCTGTCCGCCAACCTCGAGCTCGCTTGCGCTCCCGGACCATCTTGCCCAGCTCGAGGTCGTAGCGCCGAAGGGTAATCAGGTATAGCGGTACGTACTTGTTCCGCATGTGGAGCGCGAGGAGGCGAATGTGGATATGCTGCCGAAGCTTTACCCTGTTCAGCTGTAGTTTTGTGGGGATTCGCAGGCCGTTGTTGAACACGCTGGCGGTCATCAGGGTAAGGCAACGAGGCGGGCGAGCTCGATGCACCTGGAGGCAGGGGAAAGGCAGCAGACGGAAGATTTGTGGGCTGATTATCAGCTTCTGGAGAGCGGGACTCTCGTTTGTATATCCTCAGTGGCTCTATTGTTGGGGAGTCTCCGTTGGAGGGTCTTTCGAGAAACATTTCGTCTTGGCCATGACGCACGGCGGAGCTCATGGCTTAAGTATCGAGGCCTCTGATGCGGCCAGACTAGTAATGGCAATATCAATAGGTTCCAGGGATGCTCGGGTCCACGAGCAGGTTTAATTTCATTGGATTCTGGTGAAGATAAAGTATGCTGTGAAGGGTTTGCTACGCGCCAGAACTGAAGGGTACATTTGCTCATTCGTCAGGGTCATCACACTCATAATATGTATATTGTGAAGGAAAGGGGCACTGGGGGCGCTGAGCAAGACTGGTGGTCTCACTGAAGAAGAGGGCTGTTGATGCTGCAGCCGCCCATGGTCATCATTGGCTCGCGGAGGCCGCCGTAAGCGCCCAAGACCCTCGAATGCTGGACCAATGAAAATGTAGCGGCCCTGATCGTCGACAGTCACGTGGGTGCTCTAGAGCTCTGGTGATGTGGTAGTTATGGAGATGTTTGATTCTGATACATTCTCACCACTGTTTATAGAACTACCCTTATGATTGTGCCCTACCGTTTTAGACACAAACCTTAAACAAACGCTGCATGCTTCGTAATCCCATCGCTACAAGCCGGCACAGCCTGAGATAATATACGTTAACAGTTTGCAACACCTCAAGAACGGATGCCTCATGAAGCCGAATTGCGCATTTTGCACGTCCAGCCAATGAAAAGGCCCACATCTTTCACCCTAGGCGGATATTCGAAGTCAGCACCGCCCTTCTGATCACCTTGTAGTGAGGTATGATTTGAGTATGGGATATATACTGGAAGCGGATGCACCCAGAACATGCCGGCCTCCCTTGGGTGTTGTGACGGACAGAGAGAACAGGATACGACATACACAGCTGAGGGAACGCCCATCTTCTGCATCCACATCGGTAACCAGCCTGTATAATATTGGAATCAGCCTTTGGCTCAATTAGGTAAGAGTCCATGTTAAGACGAAGTGGGGGGCGAGATTTCCCGGAGACATGGTTTTAGACTCATGAGCAAGTTTGGGTTGGCAAATGACTGAATAGAAAACATTAGAAACCTTTTGCATCACTTGCTGTAGCCATCACCCAGTCCACCATTTGGTCAGGCAGCAATTGACAACTCTCGATACTTGTATACACCCTGAAATAATAGTCAGCCATCAAGTCGGCTCTGTACTATGGCTTGCATTTCGGGTCAGATTTACCCAAGAACAGGCTTTCTCCTTTTCAATGAGCTGTCGCCCTCTTTAACGTTACGCCCGTTACTGTAAAACGCCTGTAGAAAATGCATGAGCGTTTGAGATCGGACCAGCTCTCGACGCCAGTCCCTACCTCCGTCAAGTTCGAAATATCGACTGGAATCTGTACGACGACGAACGAATGTTTCCCTCTTTTGGCGGTCACAACTAGCACAGGGAATACACGATTTGACAACAAAGCGGGAAGCTCATGGCACATTTCGAATATGCTCATGTTCAAGTCTCTGTAATTATCAATGCTTGAGCCATTATCTATAGCGCTCTTGATCTGCTCGTCCCAATCAAGAACTTTATATGAGTCGAAGACATCTGGCGTATAGTCCTGTTCGTGGCTTGAATGATTGTGCCTCAAGCCAAAGTCGAATTCGTCAAGAGCTGCAGTTCCCGCGTGACTTTGGTTAGCATGGCGACTTCTCCTCGCAAACCAGGCTTCGGCAGGCTTTTTGCCATTCGCCGACCAATTTCGAGGGATACTTGAATTGATCCATGGTACAGCTCGAATGTCTGCCTCCCCAATACTCCTGCTCAATAGTCTGACCTGAGCCTCAGAAGGCGCAGATCTCTTCAAACCCCCCTCTTTGAATGTATTTGGTAGGGCATCATCCACAAACAAAGTTGCCTGATCAAGGACCTCTTCCACGAAAGAGATGAGATTCGGGCGGTCGGTTGAGTTAACTTTGGTTGCGTGGGAGGAGCTGCTACCATTTGATGCATCCTCAGGGCGTTTAAGTAGAGAATTTAACAAAGGATGAGCTGGTAATTCATTGATATGTAAGGGCTGTAAGCGCACAAGGTTCCCTAAAGGTGCCATGTAGAGCGTCGATGCTGGCTTTTCTTGGGGTATGGTCCGCAAAATTCGAAGTATAAGATGAAACTGTTGAGAATGCACCGTAAAGAGCGTGTTGATAATGTCAATCTCGAAATGAGTGCAGTCGAGATGTCAACAATCCGCGAGTCCGATTAGATGCCGAGCATGTGCGGCCCGTAGAAAGCTTGGTCGCCTCAAACGTGTTTGCTGATCGTTGTCGCTAAGCCCCTTCGGATTTGCCATGCTGACTACGTACTACTAGGTATCCAGGGGGTTTCGTGTTAGCGCGACAGGGATTCTTTTGGTGAGGACCCCGCGAGAAAAGTGCCAAGACGCTAACAGCTAATACGTTGGATACTACAATACAGTAGCGTAGCGGTAACACCTCTAAGCGTAGAACTTTATTCTATTACCTACTACTATTTAGGATAGTTAAAAGTAACTTTTATATAGACTAGTCTAGTTAGATATAACTTTTAGGGTAGGGTAGTACTTTTTATAAGCTAAACTTATAGAGTTAGGTATTAGAAGTAGCGGAGCTTCTTAAAATTATAATACTATATTTCTACTAAGTAGTTAATAACCTTCCTATTAAGGATCTATTATCTTATAGTATAGTCATGGATTGATTAACTATCTACATGGATGAAATCCATGGATATCGACGTATTTGCGGGATCTACAGGGTCCACGGGTAGGGCTTAGCGTTCCCGAGGACGAACATCAAAACATGATATGCCTAGTAAATTCATGCCCGTAACACTTCCTATACTATTAAATTAATATAAACTAAAAGGAGTATAGTAAGAGTCTTATTAAGTAAGAATACTAGTAAGCATATAATATAAGGACCTTATATTATATTTAAGGTGGTAATATAAGGTTAATTATAAGAAAAATATAATTTTTATATTAATCTTTATATAGATATTAGGCTTGATTTAGCGCTAGCGGGTATTAAAATATAAAATATAAATATAATATAGGCTATCTAATTAGCTAGATAGTCTACCTAGATGGGCCTAGTAGGCCCCTAATGGAGTATAATTTAATGAAAAAAATGAAAAAAAGCAACCAAGAGTATTATCTCGTGACTGTGTTACAACATACACTGCCCATGCCGTGCTATCGTCAGAAAGGCAATTGTACGATTGACGTTCAGTTGACATGATTGGATCTCAAGAATGTGCTTGTCCAGGTCATGAATAGTACTATAGTACCGGATATGTACACAGTACCTCGCGAAGCAGACTCCTTCCCAAGATCTGAAGATAAGCACGCTCTCAGAGGAAGTCATTCTAAGATTTGCAGCTCGCTTGTTCTCTCCATCGCAAATTCGTCTTTCCATTCTTCCCAGATCCTCTCCAATTCCCTGACGTACACATCGTGCAATTCGTCAACGTAGCTTTCGGAAGGCTTGTTCGCCTGGTCGACTTTGATAGGTCGGCCTACCACTATGTTTAAGGGCCTTCGATATGGCATCAGACCAATGTCATAATTGAAGACGCCTCGTGCATGAAATAGTGGAACAGTGAAGCCAAGGACTTTTTTCACCACAAGCTGGATTTTGTGTATCAAAGGGTGCTGCTCGGGCTGCACCTGGTCGTAGAGCTCATTTTCACCGAAGGCTAGCACAGGGACCAAATCTGCGCCTGTCCGTATCGCGAGCTTGACGAAGCCCTTGCGTCTCCTGAGTACCAGGCGAAGGGAATGTGGTTGTGCATCTAATGATTCTCGGGCGCCGCCTACAACAATCGTTATTCCTCTACCCATTCCTTCCCCGTTGGATCCTCCTCGGGAAAGGATATTCTCGCATGACTCGCGTGAAACGGATTGAAGGCCCATCGTAAGGGCATACTCGCGGTACACTGGGACGCGGAAATTCGAGTCGAGAGTGAGGAGCGTATTAGTAATGCCAGGAAAGAGTTGAGAAAATCCAAGGGCTTCAGTTGCAAAGGCGGCGAAAGCACCGTGAGAAATGATACCATGAGGATGATATCCAAATATGTACTTCCGTGTTGGTGGGAGTACTGCAGAGCGGTGAAGACGCGCAGGGAAGTATGAGGCAAAGAGGGACCAGATGCGGAGGGAGCGAATGAAATCGGAGCGGTGGGAGAGCGTTCCCGAATAGCCTGCGCTGGAGAAGAGAACGTAAACCAGGTAGGGTAAGAGGACTGGCCAGAATATGGGAATAGCGCAGAGAAGAAAGAAGACGCTGAGGAGAAAGGCGATACTGAGAGTATGCGCTAGGACAACCAGGGTCTGGAGGCGCCGTTTCAACGGAACAGAGAGGGGGGCGAAATGGATACTGATGATCGAATTAGTCGAATGACGTGTATTGTACACATTGAAGGCATCTTAAGGAGCTTACTGGCTTTGCTCCCAGCCCGCTCCCGCTCTACGTCCGCTGACAAGTTCGCTGTTGCGCCTGGTCTTGCTCTTCTGCCCATCCAATGTATTCCTAATGCTGACAAGTTGCTCCCCATCCTTATCTTCGTATTTTTCTACCATTACAGAAGGACCTTTGTTGTCCTTTGAGAAGCCGTTGACTCGCAACGATGCGGACTTCTTGTGGACATTCCTGCTGGGACTTCGCAGGGTTGCATCTTCGCCTTCACCACCATAGAGCTCAGGAGCAAGTTGGTCATTCCATGAACGGGAATCCGAATGAGGGTCAAGGTTCTCCTCTCGTGCATCGAGGTAGGACTTTGGAGGCAGATGCTGCTTCTTGAGTTCAGCAGGTAATGATGGATTGGGGTTCATCGTCGCAGCCGTAGCCATTCCGAGTGAATATTCAGGCAGCTCGGCTTGGAAAATGAAGAAATCAACAGAAGAGTCGACGATTGATTGCCATTGCTGGCAGGCAAATACGAATGGCAGAGAGGAGCAAACCGCGATAGATACTAGAATACCGCAGTACAAGTAATCGAGATGATCTCTTGGCAACGAAGATCCCAGGATGACGCCAACTGCAGGCCATCTCGCCATCTCCGTCCAAGGAAGGGCCTTCGCGCGCATGGATCTTTAATAACAATCATCAAACTTTCACAAAGGAGATGTCAAGAATTCCGAATAGTGCGGCATTACTTGTAGCGAACTATCCCTGGCGGCTGTCTTGAGCCTTTTAGTTGAGCGCAGGTCCTGGCTTTGCATGATACTGACAAGTATGCCATTAAACTTCTCAGCTGCTCACTCGTCTCGGATTATCAAATACAAACAACCTTCCCTCAAAACCCTCGCAACTTCTCCATTTGCGACTCTCAACCAGAGGAAGCGTGTTCAGCGCACACGCTCAAACCCCATTCCCCTTGAAGGAGACGACGATGATTTCGTCGAGGATCGTCTTGATGATGTTGGCATTGTGAAGTCTCTTGTCACAGACTTGTCTTTACGAGATGTGGCTCAAATCATACGGTACATTCGCTCACACATGTTTGACATCATGCCGGAAAGTGGGGGCTTCAATAGTACTAAGATAGCAGAGATTTTGAATTTCAGAAACTCTCTTCCTCCTTTTGTTACCCTCGCTCACGTGCATGCCCTGGCTGAGTCGCCGACCACCACAGAACGAGAGATAGCAGAGTTGACGAAGGCCGCCACCATAAAAAGAATTGTGATACCTGGAAGAGGCATCGGCGGTTCGACTATTGGAGATGGCTTGATACTCCTGGAAGATATAGAACGACTGACAGAGGGGGCGACATTCCTCGAATCGGGCGTGGCTGGTATGTGACTTGGATTATCCTGCCTGAATGACATATAGGTATTGACGCCTCTTTCAGAGAAACTGCTAGAGTATCTTCGGGGGAGCCCAATGGGCTGTAGTATTTCTAGCAGGGCCTTCTCGGCCCCAGAAACCAGACTCCTGATGCGCGCTGGCTTTTTGACATCTGCTTCTTGTCCATCAAACTCCGCAAATGTCTTTGCTAGCCTTGATTCTTCATCTTCGGGCACAATCACATCTATTTCCTGTGTTTCAAGAGCAGCCTCTGGCTCTATGGCTGCAGTCGGTGGGAAGGATGCCATTCATAACGCTGGGGGGCGAGGAGGTATCAGGCGCGGCAGCTCACAACCCGAGAAGCTTTCCGAGGAGGGGTCGGAGAGTCTCTCCCGTGAAGAAGAACGACTCACGCTGTCTCTACCAAATATCGGGCAATATCTGAAGCTTTTGACATCTGGGTGTTCCCACATGATTTCTCTGATCATGAAGTCAAAATTCCGAGAAACACCCCTGTACCTACTCCGTGAACGGTGGGATGGAGGGATCTCCGCCGATGATCCAGCGGCAAGGGCTAAGAAATATAGGGGCGAGTTGACAGGAATCCTACCAAGCAAAACTCGCAAATGGAAACAATTCTACGGGCTCTCGTTCGACTGGGTTCTAGCCGAGTGCCTTGGTGCCGGTTTGGTGGAGCTTTTTGAGACGGGAAGTGTTGGCCGTGCGGTAAGGCTTCTCTGAAATTTTGGCAATGAGGCTTTGGTTCGGCCTTGACTTCGTTATTGTCACTCAACCAAGAGTCGCGGGGCTGAATTCTATCCATACCTCTGCCAGCTCGAGATCGAGAGACCCTCGACTGTGGACGCTCGCGACTTAAGGACGAGTATGGCAGACTGCCGAGGAAGTCGGAGATTTATGATGCTATAGGACTGCTGGTGGGAGAAGAAACTTACCTGGGAATGGATTCTACGGGCGCTTTCCTTTCTATGATACGCGACATTGGGGGGAAACGATATCGGAGCACTTCCAGCGCAATAGGATAGTAGGCCGTCTGGTTCAGGGCAAGTTGGCGTTCAAAGTAGGCAGTGACGATCAGAGGTCTACAGTGGGATGGATGTAGCGATTGTGAATACCGAGAAAGTTGTGTTTGCTTATTGCACGACCCTTATTCTATGTCTACTTGAAACCTGCATCGTCTCTTCGGTTTGTAGCCTGGCATGGTATGCAATGGCTTTGCTGTCATGTAATTCTCAGACAAATTCGATATAGGCCAGGAATGTTACCAGCAATATCGTTTCCAATGAGTGAAGTCAGTCAATCAACCGATTGGCTTCTAGAACCTTGGAAAATACTGGCCGTTGAGCGAACACTTCCTATAGATGTTGAGGTTATGTATGCTCCTGTGCATGTAGCAGAACGAGGATTGCAGTAGAGACACTGAGGCCGATGATGGAGTTCATGGGTCTCGAATGCAAGCCTCATGGTGTCATTTACAGTTCTGGCGGCAGACTTTGTAGTAAGTAACCTGGTCGTCAGACGTTTATTCTTAGATAGAATAGGAGAAATACCAAAACCTGATATGTGCGTAACATGGATTGGCACACTTGAGTAGTCGAAGTTTGCAGATTTGATATCTTCCACCAAATATAGCAATGGCGGTAGCGCCAAGATCGTCTAAATTTTCCCCCATCTCAGCCACATGGGTGATGATCATCCTTTGTCCAAGCTTCAGCCCCGATCCCGGGAAAAGAGCAAGTCAGATCATTGGGGGCTGAATTACCTCTTCGGGAAAGGTGTGTCGCCTGGAACAGTCCCGAAGAACAGGCTGTGGCGAATATGCGCATATTTCTATTTCCACTTCTGGACCACCCTTGACACCTCGTGGCACTGACACTGCAGCAACCAGGTCATCCATTGAGATGGTCTGCATGTGATTGCGACGATGGTGCATTTCGACGACTGTGTACAGGCATCTGGTTAGACATGTGAAAAACCATGGAGTGGCTTACTCCTGTTGAGAATATCCATAAGCCAAATCTTTGTCCATGCGGGATCCATGCGCAGGGCTGTGGCTGCGCGCAAGCTACATGATGTCAGCGCAGATCACTCTCTCTCTCCGTGCCGCGACGTCCAGGCTTTTCTTCGTCGTCTCTGTCATATGAATATCATCTATCAGTCTGATTTGAGTTCGTATTGAAGAAACCATTCGGGTTTTTGATCTTCGCGGGTGATCGACCTTTCAACGGCTTCTTGGGTCACAACCACTGCTATTTGTGTATTTGATCGGGGCGCACGTGACACCTTCAAACGGTTATACCACCGAGGAGTCCAGAAGATCAGTCTTCCATTGGGCTAGCTGTTCTTTAAATGGAAACTCTGTAGAGCCCCGGGGCTTCAATGCGCTCAAACGATAGCAATGCTCCAGCATGATGAGGAAAGGCCCACACTCCCACAATGGAGTTGTTGCCATTGCTGGTGCTCTACTTCGACATACACCCACGCCAATATATTCATGCTGGGGAGGCCTCGCCGATTCTCCAGTTCATAAATATAAATCCAGTAGTAACCATCGAACGATCGACGGGAGGGAACGCAAGAGTGGCCAGACGTAAAACGCCTGAAACGGAGAAAACTCCGCCGTCTTCAAGTTCCAAACTCTGGACATTCCTGCCCTTTCCCAAGAGGGAAGGGGAGTCTGGAGGAGGATTGCGACTGGGCACGAATGATTCGCTGAAGAGAGACTGAGCCTCACGCGCTCCAATGTGTCCCCTGCTCCCGCCCGTTCCCTAAGATCGCATCTGTCTATCTGACGTTCCAAGCCTTCTTCCGGTGGACACGCATTCCCCAATTGCACAGTGGGGAAGTGAGGGCTGGCAAGTGATTGGCAGATGTATACGACATGGTAAGTCGGGCGAGGCTTTGGAGTCTGGACCCGACGGACCCTGAGCCCTGAAAAGGTCCAACAGATGGGACCTGTGGCTAGAACTCGGCCAATCAAGGCCTCGCCTACGCCACCCCTCGAGTCCCCCTGTCTTCAGCAGACAAGAGTAGTATTATTCGTCATTATACCCTTGTCCCCATTCGTACACATATCGACCTTCCACCCAATATGTTCCTCCCACAGCAAGACCAATTCCATCCTCCACCCGTCAATCCACCGCCCCCTTCCTACCAAGGCCTGCCATTGTTTATCCGGTCCTGGCCTGATCCCTCCCCGGAGATCCACATCTCTCGGGGGCCTCTTATAAGACCATGCACCACGAGCAAGTCTACTAACTCCAGAACGTTGAATTAATCGCCCGGGTTCACGCTTAGCACGACCAATCGATCGTCCGCATTGCGTCCTTGCCACCCTGAACTGAATTGTAGTGACTAGGTACGTGCACGATCCCCTGCTTTGGAACATCGCCATCCTCGCATCGCCGAATGATATCCTCGACCAAGCCTAATATAACGTCGATCTATTCCTGGTGGTTTCCAAGCATCTACAAGACCGTTTGCTGTCACTTTTCTTCCTAAGATTCTCATTCGCTTGTCAATCTCAAGCTACCTGTCAAACCATCTCGTGCCATACCCCAATCGTGTTTCATACCTCTACGCCTATCAAGTTGGAACGCCCGTTGAGGAAATCCTTTCGCCTTTTTCCTTCAATCGCCACCAGACCTGGCTGGAATCGGACAACTTGCTGAGCACCCTAACCCATTTCCAGACTGCCATCGAGGAGCCTCTTCGAATCAGGTCACGTAAAGAGGCCTTTACCATTTTGACCGCATCCCAGAATTTCCGATCACTGCCCGGGTGAGACATACAGCAGTTGACATTCTGAGGAACATATAGGAGGTAATCCCAAGAGAGGTACGATGATTCTCATGTCTGTTCGATTCGTGTTCTCCACTGTCGTTACCGGTGGAAATGTAGGCTGACATGCGCTTAATATGGGTTCAGCAGTGGACGGTACTGCCGGTGATTGTCGAAGATCGGGAGATGGCCGAAGAAGCTGTACAGAGAGGGAGGCTGCCAGGTGGTGGGCAACAGATGGACCCTTCGGCGCGGAATAGACTAAGCGATAGTGAAGGACCCTCACCAACCCGTACGTCTCCCATCTCTCTCGTCTTGTTTCATTCCTTTCCATCCTGTTCAGTACCTTGTCAAGAAAGTCTCATTTGCACCATTGGATGTGTTCAACTGATAATACGCAGAAAATGTCTCTTCCAGCAGCACGCCTTACCAATTTAACGTCCATGGCGCAACTCCTCAGCAACAAATCCCGGGTGGTCAACCTTTCAATCTTCCTGGACAGAATGTATCCGGGCATCAGTTGGGAAGTGGGGAGTCTCAAGGTGCCTTCAGTATGTCGGGTGTGGCTGGGGCGTTGCCCGACTACCTATACACTACCCATGGGCCTATGTCGCAACATGATCAACAGCGATACCTCGCAGGCAACCCCAGCGGTGCGTCAACCTACCACCAGCAGCAATTTCCCAGCCAATCGCCATTGAACGCACCGAGTTATGCAACTCACCCATCGCAATACGCCTCAACATACCAGCAAGGGTATACCGTGCAACAAAGTCCACAATCTCACTCGGGCGGACCTAGTCCTATATATTCATCCTACCCTGGTGGTGCTTATTTCCCAAACCAGCAGCAGCAGTACATGTTTTATGTGGGACAGCACGCCCAGCCTGTGCAAACGCAGCATGGTTCATTCCCATCGTCTTACGGGTCGGGATATCTGCACCAAAGCACGGACATGCCTTCCATGGGTGGCCGAATGCCTCACAGCGGTTATTCACCAAGTGCTTCGTCAGTTTATACATACGGATCTAGTGGGTCATACCTCAAGCCCGGCGTGTCAGGCAAGCTGAGCTCCATCAAAGTCGCTCGGTAGCTTGGATGCTAATAGTACATACAGCCACTAGCAGGCAAAGTTCCAACCCCAGTACAGGTAGCATACCCTCAACGCCCCGGGGGCCGCCTCGGAAACCAAAGCAATCGGGTCACGCGCTTTGGGTGGGTAATATTCCGTCAGGAACTGTCGTCAGCGATCTAAAAGACCATTTCTCTCGAGAAGCCAAGAAGGACATCGAAAGCGTCTTCCTCATCTCTAAAAGCAATTGCGCTTTTGTCAATTATAGATCCGAAGTAGCTTGTGCAGCTGCGATGGCGCGATTTCATGACTCAAGATTCCAAGGTGTTCGCCTAGTGTGCCGCCTACGAAGAAATTCCGCACCCACACCTGGCACTGGAGCTCCTACCGGACCTGCAGCGCTCATGCCCACTGTGGCCTATACCCAGACTGCTTTTGAGGCAATTCAACAGAATCGTGAGGTCTCATCTAGAGCAGAGGAAGAGGCGTCTGCTGAGTCTTCCCGCACAGGCGAAACCAACACCAAGGTCACCGACAAGTATTTTGTTATGAAGAGTTTGACAGTTGAGGATATGGAATTAAGCGTCAGGAACAGCATCTGGGCCACTCAATCGCACAACGAAGAGGCGCTAAACAAGGCTTACGAGGTGAGCTTGCAATCGTATCACCCCCTTCTTAAGCTCACATCTCAAGTCATCCGAGAACGTCTACCTTATCTTTTCGGCCAATAAATCGGGAGAATATTATGGTGTCGCGCGTATGGCATCTCCTATAACCGACGAAACAGCAGCAGGTCTCGACTGGGCCCCAAGAGGAGAAACGATCATCGATGATCCAGACATTCCAAGATCGATACCCACTGCGGCCACCGAATCCGCTCCTAAAGGCCGCATAATCGATGACTCCGCGCGCGGCACGATATTCTGGGAAGCCGACCCTGAAGACGAGGATCTAGCACCCATCGTTGATCACGAAGTTGACGATCCTATTGAAAACGTCAGGGCTGAAGAGCAAGCGGTGGAGGCTGAGGAAGCAGCTGTATCCAGCGAGACTCAAGCTTTTGGGAAACCGTTCAAGATTGAATGGATCGCCACAAATCGATTGCCATTTTACCGCACTCGAGGTTTACGAAACCCTTGGAATGCCAACAGAGAAGTCAAAATTGCAAGAGATGGGACAGAGATCGAGACGAGCGTTGGCAGGAGGCTGGTACAGATGTTCCAGAAGCCAACACTTGCAGAAGGACCCCAACAGGGCTGGTCCCCTGGGCGGTCATACTAAGCAGCGACCCGTTGGCTTAGAGAAGTGTCAGTTCACAGCATATACAGCCCCTTACCTTCAATTACTGCTGGTCAGATTATTGTGGCAACATTTGCCTTCCATTAAACGCAATTACGGAGTCGAAAATCATGTACGAGTACGACAGGTCGGACTTCAAAGCAACGATTGCGACGTTCTTCTTACATTTCTGCACGCGGTCCGACCTACCAGAAGAGAGTCCAAATTCCACCAATTTTGTTATAGCCCGACGCTCGCAGACAGTATGCAGAGAGACTGCCAGTGGAGGATGGGTCGAGGGCGCAGGACACGGACGAACAAAGCATGTCCAGAAGAGCCTTTCACACAGCCGAAGGTAGCCATTGATTACGCTTTGATTGAGGCAAGAGAAAGAGGTGGCTTGTCGGGCATCTTCGTGGCTGCATTAGCGGCTAGGGACGAGATCGCATTGGGATACACGAAGTAATGATATCGCGGACAAGTACACATGAGATGGAGCGATCCGGGTATATACACGAGGGAAATTGCAGCATGGCTGGCCGTTGGGAGCCAGACCCCGAGAGCTAGAGACGTTTGTTCGGATTGATGTTCCAAAATGTATCGATCTGAGAGGGATAATTTCTGTCGTCATTCTATCTAGATATATTGTACTTATCTACGATTCTGCTGTAAGGAGCCGGTCCTGAAGATCAGCCCCCAAATTCTCGGTCGTGTGGCGCTTCCTCAACAGCGATCATTCACTTCTGTCTACGGAACCGCTCGACTCAATCTGGTTATGTTTCAAACCAAGAAAGTCGGATGCGCTCAACTGGGTGCTTTAATCCCCACCTTCCTCTTCCTTATGACCGCGTCGCGACAAAGTAAGATCAGATTTCCTACCGTGAGCACTATTCTATTCTATTCCTCCGTGTGTCGTTGGATCTACCCAGCCCAATAGAGGACCGGCCGTGCCCATTTGTCGCAACTAACTACCTTATCCCAAAGCTAGCTCATGGGACAGAAAATGTTGTATGGTCATCAATGCGAAGCTGAGGCTAACGAGAACGAACGATGGGAGTCGGTCTAAGTTGTTGATGCATACTGTGACAGGCGTTGAGAAGTACATTCGGACCAGATGAGCCATACTCTCATGTCGAATAATATGTGAATCGTGTAATGATCTGTATGGACGACCGTAACATGGCTGAGCATCTTTGCCTGCTCCGCCAAGAGGGTGGCGTGGCTGGGCGTGCTGGGTTGAGGTAAGCCATACTTTACGTGCACGGCACATCTAGAGCCGCACAGGCATGCTAGTCCACAGCGGCGGATGGTTATCCTAGTATACACAGTATGGATGCGTGGGCTGCGCATCTTCCTTCTGACACGGAGCGGAACCCAAGGATGAGAAAAGTCATCAGCGTCCGTTCCAGCATTCCCATGAACCGCTTGATACAAACACCAATCACGCCATGCAACCCTTATCATCCATCGAGTCCCCAAAAATCCTGCCCATAGGCTGTCAGAACCCTCAGCCGATCGATGGAGTGACCACGCTGCAGTCGTGGGCAATCCTTCCCATCGGATGTGTAAAGCCATCGTAAGTCCTGACACCTGCATCCCTGGAGTAAAGTCCTTTGAGAATCCAAGCAAATGCACACGAGACAATCAAGTCCTGCCATCTATCAAGTCCCCACCAGCTCAAACTTTCACCATCCTTCACCTGGTCAGCTTCGCTCCACCTCCGCCTCCTCCTATTCTGCGACCGGGTCCTCCTCGATTCTTACCAGCATCTCCTCTAAGAAGCCTTCTAGAAATCCCTGTACACCTCCACCCATGCCCACGACAGCCTCATCGTCCCATTTCTCAATCTCCGCAAAGACCCCAGCGATCTTGATCACACGGCTCTTGAGTTTCTCATGCGCATGCTTGCGCCTTCGATCCTTCTGGTCCATGACTTCGAGCTCTACTTGGGAAGCAGTACGAGCTTTCTCCATATTCTCTTTGAGTGATTCCTCCAGCGCGTATTGACGACGCGCGAGCGCAGATTTGAGAGCAGGGACTATAACGCCGGAGAGAGCGGTAAGTTCGGTGGTTGCTTTGGGAGCTGGGAAGCTAGTGGGACGGGGTTGAGAAGAAGTGTGATGCTCCCCAGGTCGATTGGTAACCGATGAGAGGGACGAGTCAGGAGCATGAAAGCAATGTACGAAATCTTTGAAGGATTGCGTAGGCATGGGCTGCTGCTGCTGAACCGGCGGTTTGAAGTTTTGTTCGCGTTGCTGCTTGGGAGGAGAAATGGAAGGAGAGTAGCTGGTAGCTGGTGAATAAAGAAGAGGTTCGGCCTCGGCACCTTCAGGTGTAGGTCGATAAGGAGGTATCTCAGGTACTTGGAAGAGTGGTTTTGGCGTGGGCTTGTCCTCCTTTGGTGGGGAACGCTGCTCTTGTTGCGATCCCTCTTCAAAGAGAGAATCGCCAGTGTTGAAAGGAGGAGATCTGAGCTCGCGATTTTGAACAGGGCCTATATTGAGGACATTCATGTTTGCCGCAAGGGATTCTTGTAATTCTTGGTTATATTCTAATGTTCGAGGGCCATCGTCGCCAGAAGGTTTTGATGTATGGAGCAGACGCGAGGGCGTCTGCATTTGTGAGGCCTTCCTTCGTTGTGAATGTTCCTTAGCGGGCGACGGTGGGAGAGGAACTTTGGCAGCAACACCTGGCGACAATGGCGTTGAAGAAATTGGGGTTCTCCTCTGCGGTGACGCCCCTCGAGTTTGTGCTGCAGCTGGAGAAGTATACTTCACTGTATCCTCGGAAGACTGAGCAGCTTGGTCCCTAGGCTTTTCGTTCGCTTTGAGTTCAGCACCCCTGCGGGCCTGATCAATGTCCGAACCGTTGAATGCTCTTGAGTTTGCGGCTGAGAGGTTCATAGTTTTCAGACCAGCGCCTCTCCCACCTGCTGGTCTTACAGTGCCAAAATCCCAAAGGTCCTCACCATCTTCTCTCGAGCGTTGATTGTCCTCGGTCGAATTATCGCTCTCATCGTCGGACACTTGATCCTCGTGCACTGCTTGCCAGCGCTCATGACGTTCTATCAGCTCCGTTAAGTACGTCGTTTTCTTCGCTCGCCGTATGAATGGGTGCTTCAAGAGCTCTTTGGCACTTGGCCGCTCTTGAGGTGAACGTCTCAGACAGAGATCCACAAAATCCTTGAAGGCCTTGCTATAATCTCCTTGCAAACTAGGAGGGGGGTTTTTAGGTATGAGGAATAGTACTTTCATCGGGTGAATGTCCGAATACGGGGGCTCCCCTTTGGCCAATTCCAGAGCTGTTATGCCAAGAGACCAGATATCAGCCTTCTGGTCGTAGCCAGACTGCCTAATAACTTCGGGCGCCATCCAGAACGGCGTGCCTACGAAGGTGTTCTTCTTAGTCATGGTCGCAGTGAGCTGTCCAGACACACCGAAATCGGCAAGTTTCACCTGCCCATTCGCTCCAAGAAGTATATTGGCGGCTGACACAGCCAAAGCGTTAGTCTGGGACAGCATATGTGGTCGTGCTGGGTGTCATACCTTTAATGTCTCGATGTAGCTTCTTGTCCGAGTGTAGGTAATCCAGGCCCATCAGAAGCTCCCGTATAATGATGGTAATGTATTCCTCGGCGATCAGGCCCGGCTTGAGCAGATCTGCACAGCTTCCGCCCGAACAGAATTCCATAATGATCCAAAGGTCTGAGCCTTTAAGAAAGGATCCATGGTATTTCGTCACGTAGGGCGAGTGGAGCTCGGACAGGATCGATATTTCTTGGACAATGTCTTCAACTTCGTCTTCTGCATTTTCAACGTCGATGATTTTAATGGCCACTGCTTGGCCTGTACGTCGGTCGACTCTGAAACAAGATGTTAGCAAGGGACGAGTGTTGGTAGAAGGGTCTGGCGGCTACCCTTTGTACACCTTCCCGAAGCTACCACCACCTGGGACTTGTCAGAGTCATCGCCTTTGACCTGCGCCATTGGGACAGACCGATGCAATTTTGCCTCGAGTACAACGTTTCTGGATCCACCAACCCACCACCTGTGGCGTCCGCCATCTGATCACAGCTCGTCTGTTTGTGGGAGACCTCCGTAATATGATGGCCACCTTATCGACAAAATCTGGGCTCTTTCAGATCACAGTGGTCTAAACAGCGGGCCTTGGCTTTCCTCTCGCGGCCAATTATAGTGATACTAAACTTTGACTGTTGTGACGATCTTGATCGTCGATCTTTGAGCGACCGAGGAGCAGGACTGCAACGGAATCCTGATGTTGACGAAAAAAGACTCGTTGTCGTCACTTCGTCAATCATAAAGTCGTTATCGCGGTTATGTTACAGGTACATTCGTCTAGTTCGATTCAGTGCCCAGACGTATACTGAAAAGTGCTTCTTAGAGTCAGCGTCATTCACACCGCTGATCGTGTAGTCCATGCAAAATACCTTCAAATGGATGCCCGTGCCACCCGCTTCGTATTTTGTATGAATTCAAGGAAAATCAGACTCAACGCCTTTCTTAGTGCCTCGAAAAGAGTTCCCGCGATCGTACGTGACAGCAGGCCAGGGCTAGGGTCAGGTGTGTACAGGACTGGTTGGTGAAAGATGGGCGGCTAGAGAAGGTCTGCCAGTATAAGCGGTGGATCATGCGGGGATTGGAAAACAGAGAACGGTGGGCCTGAGGGCAAGGCTCCTTCGAGCTTCATGATAGTATGGAAGTTTACTATGTACTTTGAGCGTAGAAGGTGGAAGTATCATGACATCGGCGGGAGTTGCGAATGACTCGCTCAGGACTGCCCGTACCTTGCATGAGCCAGGAGGGGCAAACGCCAACGCCAAGCACGGCCTTCTATTCTGGGAATCTACATACTTACTCTACCAATCTTATCTCCCCTTTCACCCTTTCTTATACATTTTGATCACGCCCAAGCACGGTCTTCTATTCTGGGAACTTACTCTACTTCTACCCTTTCTTTACCTTTTGATCATACTCAAGCGGAAATGCTGACCAATGCTTACACCATTGATGCTATGAGGCTTGCCGCTTCGGGACCCCCTTAATAGGGTATACCATTTGTAAGCAGTTGAAACTGATCATACCCCTTGGTCGAATAGCTGCTGTGGCTTTTCTTAATCAAATCCCTCATGAAGTCCGCCGCTTCCCGTTCGCTCTTCTCCAACACAAATCTCTGGCGAAGATGAGCAATAGTCTCGGGCTTGAAACATGGCAGGCCACTTCCAAGCATGAGCACCACAATGTGACAAAGCTTCTCGGTGTGCTGCCTTGACGCCAAAAACGCCTTGATGCAAAGTTCCTCGAACCATTTGTACGATTGCGAAGTCGTATTCCCACCCATGACAGCTACCATTTCTGAAGTGAGCTTGAACGGTGCCCGTTCGAAGCGAACACCACCGGGAGCGATGTCGAAGCAGAAGCCGAAGTCGATGTGGAGTATATGACCAGCCTCGTCGACCATGATGTTTCCATTATGTCTGTCTTTGAATTGGAGCAGGTAGGATATTAACGAGTAAGCAGCCATGCTCTTGACGAAGTTGTTACGAGCCTCCTGAAACTTGATTGAGTTCTCTGCACCGTATTTGGACACGAAGTAGTCATATAGGCCATTGACCGCTTCACGCCCGAGCATGTCTCTTGATATGGAATTCGGCAGGACGTCTATGACACCGCATCCGGGAGCTGTGGCTGTCACTCGATATGGGTAGACATAGACATCCAAACCGACGTTATTGAATATTCCTCGGAACGCGGCGATCATTTGCAAGGCCAGCACATCCTGTCTGCAGTCATCTCCTACCTTGAAGATAGCAGATTGCCAAACTTCGTATGTATTCCCCTCCGCAACGGGCCTGTTCCGTCCGCTCTCCTCATTCTGGTTGGTCTTTTCGAGCATGTCGTCTGTACCTTCCATGCCACCTCGATTTTTTTTGATCCGGAAAGTCGCCATATAGGGCGCTTTGGCATGGCTTTGTAACGGTTTGCCAGACTTACGATCGATGCCAATCACCGTGCCATCTGGATTGCTAGGTAGATACACACCAACCTCAACCTTGATCTGCCGCAATTCTTCTTCAATCTTCTGCTTTTTCTCCGGCTTACTCCTCTTGATGTACGGTCTGAGTTTGCCAGAGATATCCGTGATCTCATTAAAGAAAGAAAATTCCCGTTCGTAAAATCCTTTGTCAGTCCCGGAGAAGCTTGCGATCATACGGTCCTTAACAATATCGAGCGTTGGCTTCAATGAGTCTTCGATGCTTGAGTCTTCGTCTTTGTAAGCGTTGGCGGTCATATTCCAGATGATCTGGTGCGCAAAGAGTTGGGAGAATTTGGCAGTCTCAATTATGTATCTTTGGACGTAGCCGAGGACATCGTAACGCAGGGTCTGAACGATTTGAGGCACGTAGAAGAATGTCACGTCAACCGAATGACTCTCCAACGCTCGCATGGCATACTGGATCACATGAGGATCGTACCGATATTCCGGTAAGAAGTAGGTGACGGCTGTGATTGGGTTCACAGCAGACCAGTAAAGCAGATACTTGAGTTGGAGTGAGAGATCTGCTGGCAAAGAGGATCCTAACAGAATTTGAAGAGCCTCGGGCTCCTCTATCGCCCTTTGGGGTTGCCTGAGTAGTAACGAGCGCACATCGCTTGCCAGTTTTGTAGAGGCAAACCGAGTTGTCAACTGAATCGCTAGGCTTGGATGTTCAATCCACGCAGTTTCCAAGATGGATGAAAAAATGGCATCCGTGGGAGCCTTACTAGAGTTGCCTGTCGAAAAGACATGTCTTGTCTCATGATCGAGAGGATATAGCCATACTACGAGACGCGTCTGCTCGTCTTCAAGCAATACTTGTAGCAAGTCCTGCTTTGTGGCAAGTGATTGGAGAATTCCAACGGTCTTCGCGAAGAGTGAGGACACTACTCGCAAAGCATTCTCCACATCAGCCAAAAGGCGGACCTCGGCCTTGAGCTGCAGTCGATTACCGCCATATGACCATCTTGGTGGATGGGAGAACCACGCCAGCGCAGCACTCAAGATTGTGTCTTTCAATCTCCACCGCGCCGCCTGATCCATGCCAGCGCCATGTCTCAAAATGTTGAGTCCAAACAGCACAGCCTGAAAATGGACCTCCCGAGCTAAAGGATGCGCAGAGGAATATCTTAGTCCTTGGAGGGTAACGACGATCATTTTGTAGAAAATTCGCGGTGAATGACTGCTCCCTAGCCGACTCGCGTTGAAATGGCTGGCTAAGAATTGTAGCAGTCGAAGATGAGGTGCGATTAAATTGTGAGCTGCTTGTTGCTTCTTTTTCAATTCAGTCTTCTCGGAAGGGGCAAATTCCTCCTTGATGTAGAACGGGTCAAGATGGCAGAGCCTTCTGCTAAAGACGCCCACCCGATCGTGTACCGTCTTCTCCCAACACTCGGCTATTACAGTCACTATTCTCGCTTCCATCCGTGGGTTCTCATTGATGACTCCCAGCCACAAGGATATCCCTAGCTTGATGGATTGTTTAGTAAAAATTGCAAAGGGTATGCCAACGAGCTGCTGCACGATGCCGCACTGGTCCTTTTCGCACCTGCAGACAAGGGCCGCAGCTCGTCTTAAGTTGTCACGCAGCTCTCCGATAGAGATGAACTTCCTATCCAATGTCCGGCGCTCTAGATGAGCGAGAATTGCTTTTTCGTCGTCGTCATATTGGATAATGCCATCTTCAAGCCGACCTCCTTTTCCATTAAGATGCATGAATTTTGCCCATTCTTTGTCGTAGTCAGGTAACGCATCAGCAAACCTATACACTTGACGTGTAGTATATTGGGCGATGAAGTCTGACGCCGTATTGATGTTGCATTCTCCATGGCGGTCAATTGCTCCGAGCTTCTGGTCTGATGAGGGTATCACAGAGCCCATATCCGATGCAAAGCTCCTTCCCAGAGACACATGCCCATAAGCTCCCTCGTCATCATATTCTGATAGGTACGTCTGAAGCAAGCCTTTCACGTCCAGAGGGGCGTTATTAATTACGGAAATGATCCAATGCTTTGCTCGACCGTAGAGACTATTTAGAGTGCTTCTCCTAAGGTCATAGTCATCCGAGAGTTCGACCGACACCCTCCCAAGCACGGAGACATAATTCGCTTTTAATTCATATTCATCGAGCTCTGCTTCAAGGCAGCTCGTCCACATGATCGTCAGCAGCTCTAGGAGTGCGAAAAGTGATGATTTCTGGCAAAGTGACGACGGCATCTGGTGGATGATCTTGTCAGCACAAGAGGCAGCTATCTGTTGAACTCTGGGTATGCGGTTACAGCAGCCAGTGAACATGGCTGCTAATTGCTCTGCAACCTTGGGCGCTACGTTGTCCTGGAGTGGCACAACCAGTGTTCTTCTTAGGTAGATGGACATGACTTCGTCTGCGATGGCTCCCATACAGTTTTCCATTGCACTCCCATTTAAGCTTGGATCTCGGAAGTAGGTGAGGATATGAGAACAATCACCGGCTTGAGATCTTAGGGTCTCTACAAGATGGGCAGCGCTCAGGAAAATGACCTTAGGATAGCTTAAACCTCTGATGTCAGCTTCGCAACGAGGCAAGAGGGATACCAGGCGCTTCTTCTGCTCCGCTGCATGTGGTGCATTCATCCCTCGCCGTAGGACCGTATTGAGCTCTATCTCGCTTTCGAATTGGTCAGCACGATCCTCGGCGATCAGCGGCCTCGCAAGCATTGCTAGTGTGCGTATTTCTTGCCCGTACTCCTGCCCATAAGAAGAGGCAGGGGTGATGCCGTGTACCACGATGTTGAACCAAGCCTCACGATGGAGGCAAGCTACGTCCTCCTCGTCACTGATCGCATCTTTTTCCGTTTTCATTGACATGAGGGTTGCCAGGGCGGGCAGCAATTCCGCAATTTCTCGAGCAGCAAGGTCCACATCGGCCTGGTGCGTATTGTCACTCTCATGAACGTCTCCTTTGCTGACGATTGTTTCGAGAAGATGGGTAAGGTAGATCGCATATAAAGAGGAGTCTTGTTTCAACGAACTAGCAATAAACAGCCTGGCGTCTCTTATCTGTATATCTTATTAGGATGTTATCATTGAGGCCGTTCAGAAACCTTACAGATTCCGAGAGATTGGTGTTACCCCGAATGACGGCTTCATGACCAAGTCTCACGTAAAGCTTGAGCAGTGACTTGAACTCAGTGGACCCTCCAGCTGTAGCTAGTTTGGCTGCCTCTGTAATGATACGCAAATCCACTGCCAAACTCACCCGTCCAAGCTTCTGTAATAGCATGGATTGCGCCAAGGCCGTGATCTTTTCGTCTTGGCAACTGTTTGCGATGCTAACGATCGCAAGCACTATGTTGCCATATGCTGCTGCAGTCTCTTCCTCGCCACTTAAGTCCAAAGAGATGGCACTGCCAGAGGGATGCTGAGTATATCGTGCAGTGCTCTTAAAGCAATTCCCATTCCCATTGGACAGCTCTAAGCCGCCGATGGCCCGGTCAGTCCCTGATCGAGCACTGAGGACATTTCCAAGTGAGTAAAGGCCAGTGATCACCGCATCTTGTGACAATAGCTGCAGTATATACGTCAAGCTCCGAGCAGCTATGATGACAGTCTCACCTTTGATACCACTTTGAACAACGAATCTCGGCAGAGACTGACTGAGGGTCGAAGCGATTGATGGGGAAAATTTAGCAATGACGGCCATTGATTTCAACACGATACATGCCAACGTTTCGTCAGCCATCTGGATTGGATCAGCCATGGTATCTTCGAGCCAAGACATGAGAATGTCAACATCCGCGACTCCTTCGTCAACCACCATACAATTCAGGAAAGTATGCAATGTGTATGCCTTGACGGCAAAAGCCAATCGCTGCTGCCATGCTGAACCAAGCTGCAAATAGTCAGAGCCATCTTGGAGTAGACGCATCGACTCAATGGCAATATCGGACATAGAATCTATTAGTGCGGCACTGGCATCGTGGTTGTCATCCAGGACGTGTTCTTCATTCGATGTTAATATATCGAATGTGTCCGTCCTTTGCAAGTGCTCCGCTGTGGATACTTGTAATGAGCTGCAGGACACTAGGAGCCTCATGAGCCCACGCTGTAATAACATCGCTCCAAGCGGTCTTCCGGAAGCCGCATAACGATTGGCATATGATCGCCAGTCTACCAAGGCTCTAGCAGAACTTCCAGACGTTCGTATTGAAGAGAGAACGCCTTCCACCGAAATCATGAGGTTCTCATCCAGTATCTGGCGCAATATGCCTACTAAATCAACCCTTTCCGAAACGTTGTAGAAATTGACGTAGAGCGAGACTGCTTCTAGAAAGCCCAACAAAGAAACGGAAACAGTCGCAATGTCGAGAGTATCCTCAACCTCAACATCTTCGGTAAGCTTTCCATGCTTGGAGAATTCTGAGCTCACCGTTCGGAGACAGTTGTGCAGATACCCTGTAGTGCAGACAAGGACGGCGTCATGGAGAATCGGCCACTTTATTCCGATTGCAAGAATAGCGCGTGTCAAATGGTATCCTAGTGCCTCCCAGGGCGAAGGCTCAAGGAGACGAAGAAACGGCGAAGGAGCTATAGCTTGTACATGAGCCTCGAGCAGGTAAGGGGAAAGCTGGTTCAAGAGTCGATGGGCTGTCTCTAAATCCTGTAGCAATGGCGCTGCTTCACAGAGAGCAAAGAGCACATCGACTTCGGCAATGCTGATGGGTGTCTGGGACAGTGAGAGTGCTTCTGGCTTATTTGCGGAAGGGAAGGCATCATAGAGTCTTGTGAGGTCTGGTTTGTTAGGGGCTTCTGCAGAAAGCACAGCGATTCTCTGCAATGCTTTCCTCCTCAACGTCTGTGACCTACAGCCTTTAGTAAGTGATGAACGACAAAGGTCGGCGGAGCTGACCTTTCCATGTTGCAGTCCTTAGCTACAATTCGGCTTCGCCTTCGATGGACATTGCACAAATCAAAGCTCATTGTCACGAACACACCGAAGCGTCCCGCTGCGGTCCCGGAGATCTGCCGAGCGACGCGGGACAATCGATTGCCTTCTCTCTTCAAAATCACCAGCCAACCGAACCTTAACACTCAGTTTCAATACTCTTTTGGACAAAATACTCGCGAATACAACTGCTTGAACACCGCCTGCAAAAAAGACAACACTGGAACATTGCAAATCCTTCTCATTGTTCAATGTGATCACTCGTCTACCCTGTTTTTCGATGCTAAAGACTCAAGCCGACCTCATTAGAGTCTACTTCTCACGTCTTCTCCCCCAGATCTCAAAGACCTTGCGCGCCCAGGATGGATCCGGATGCTATAACTCAGTTTGCGGGAATTACAGGCTCGTCACCTAATATTGCGGCCCAATACCTTGGTTTTGCTGAGGGCAACATCGAACAAGCCATGGAACTTTATTACGCCAACGACGGTGCTGACCTGCAAGGTTCTCCAACAAATCCTCATCAAGCTCAAGCTCCTCCCCCAGTCCCTCCACCTGCTACGCGGCCGGCTGGACATGGGCATGGATATGAAAACGAGGAGGGTGTCATACACCTAGACTCAGACCAAGATGACCAGGATTACGAAGATGATGACCAAGTCGAGATCACAGGGCAAAGCCGAAGGCAATTGCCCACAGCTAGGAGACCCTCGTCGGCATCGAGCGCTCCCATGAGTACACCGCCTCCAGCAGGCCGACCCGGAGCAAATGTGGATGACGATGAAGCGATGGCGAGGAGGTTGCAGGAAGAGTTTTATGGTGTAGCTGGCCGCGGGGGCGGTATCGCTCCTGGCAGCTCGGAAATGCTAGACGAGGATGGTTACCGGGCACCCATAGGACGGACAACAGAGACTCTTGTTGGACCAGGATCATTTGATCCTTCGAATGCAGAGGAAATGCGGGCTGCGGTGATGGAGCAAATGATGGCTAGGAGGCAGCCATCAAGGCAGCGTGGTAAGATACTGTTGATCTAGGTCACTTCTGGTGATGTCACTGACAGTAACAGACCGACATGGAATCTTCAACCAGGCCACTGCGCCCTCCATATGGAACGATGCAAATGGTCGCTCAGGTTCTCATCGAGATCAACTTGCTCAAGCTACAGGAGGGGCGTCAGAAGCTTCTTCAAGGTCCAATCTACTTGCTGAAATGTACCGCCCGCCATTCGAATTGATGTCACGCCTACCCTGGGATCAAGCAAGACAGCAAGGAAAGGATGGTGAGAGGTGGATCATAGTCAACATTCAAGACCCCTCAATATTCGACTGCCAGGTCCTGAATCGCGATATCTGGAAGAACACTGGTGTTATGGATACAATTAGAGAGAATTTTATCTTCATGCAATATTCGAAGGACGACCCCAAGGGCAATCAATATGTCCAATATTACTTTTCAAATAAGGACGACCAAGATGCTTACCCCCACATCGCGATCGTCGACCCCAGAACAGGTGAGCAAGTGAAAGTCTGGTCAGGCGCGCCGGCGCCTAAAGCTATGGACTTTTTAATGCAACTGCATGAATTTTTAGATAGGTACAGTTTAAAAGCCACAGCGAAGAACCCAGTGGCGAGAAGAAAGCCGGAGACCAAGAAAGAGACACAAGTGGAGAGAATGACGGAGGAGCAGATGATGGAGATGGCGTTGCAAGCCAGCTTAGCAGGAAGCGAAGAGGGCAGGCGAGTGTCTGATCCTGACGAGTTGACGTGGACTGTGGGTAACGGCGACGAAGGAAGACAAATAGAACATCATGCTGAGGAGGATATGGATCAGGGCGATCGGTCTGAAGTGTCAGCAGTTCCGAATGGATCGTCAACACTAACGACTTCCGAGTTCGCTTCGATTTCTTCCTCAAACACACATACCGAACCATCTCCGGACACCAGCACCGTGACCAGGATCCAATTCCGTCATCCCAACGGCAGGGTGGTAAGGAGATTTGCCCTTGCAGACCCTGTGAGACGCATTTACGAATGGTTAAAGGCAAGTCCGCTCGAGGGGAAAGAAAAAGTCGAGTTCGAGTTGATCTTCATGTCGAAGAATTTGATCGAGATGCTCGACGATACCATTGATCAAGCGGGCTTGAAGAACGGGACTGTCATGATCGAATTGATAGAGGGATGATACTGAAGCTCCTAGCATGGTGTCTACATAGTGATATTCAGCGTCACGATATCCACGGAACGCGAGACAAGCCCTTGTTGTGGCTGCATGATGAAGCATTCGGAGATAGGTAATTAGTTAGACTCTGTGACTAGAATGAGATTATCTGTGCATCAAGTCCTTTCTCCTCAGCACAGCACCCTTCATCTAATGATAATTGAAGAGTGCTGTTCCAGCGTGATGATACAGATCGGAGGGTAAGAAGAACATAGAGAACATGAGGTCAGTGGTGTGGTTAAGGGACCCTCGGCAGCTTCGTCTCCCGGCATGGGGCTTGGCATGGAATTCTTTTTTGATGATTAAATTCGCTACCCTGAACACATAATTTCTTCAGTACTGTGGCAACTCTCATTCACGTTTTCAAGTAGTGTTTTGCAGTCAGTCATTTCCGATCGTAGTCATGGGGCTCCTCGCGGCCCTCACCCAACCATTGCTCGACCTTCTGACGAATAGGTCGACCGCTGTTGTCATTGCTGGAGGAGCATTCTCCGTTATTGTGCTTGCCATTGTCCTCAACGTCCTCAACCAATTGCTCTTCAAAGATCCCAATGAGCCTCCTCTGGTCTTTCACTGGGTACCCTTCTTTGGGAGCACTATCACTTATGGCATTGACCCGTACAAGTTCTTCTTTAGTTGTCGAGAAAAGGTAATTGAGCTTTGCGCCTTCGCGCCTAGAACCTCGATGCTGATTCATGTCACAGTATGGCGATGTCTTTACGTTCATTCTGCTTGGGAAGAAGACCACAGTGTGTTTGGGGGTGAAGGGGAATGACTTCATACTCAATGGGAAACACAAGGATCTCAACGCAGAAGAAATATATGGGCCCCTGACTACTCCTGTATTTGGTAAGGATGTGGTATATGACTGCCCGAACGCGAAGCTCATGGAACAGAAAAAGGTAGGTGGGATCCTTTCAGCAAGCAGACGTAGCTCTAACATACCGAATAGTTCGTCAAATTTGGTCTTACCTCCGACGCCCTCAAATCCTACGTCCCTCTTATTACAGAGGAGGTCCAAAGCTTCATCGCCCGATCAGACATCTTCCGTGGCTCCGAAGGTACCGTCAATATTGCAGCGATTATGGCTGAAATTACAATCTATACCGCTTCACGTTCGCTTCAGGGCAAGGAAGTACGCTCCAAATTTGATTCCAGCTTCGCCGACCTCTACCACCATCTTGATATGGGCTTTTCCCCTATAAACTTCATGCTTCCTTGGGCTCCTCTACCGCACAATCGGAAACGTGATTATGCACAAAACAAAATGGCACAAACATACCTGGAAATCATCAAGGCGCGGCGTGAGGCTGGCTCGCAGCGTGATACCGATGACATGATCTGGAACCTTATGTCTTCGGTCTACAAGGACGGGACACCGATCCCTGACGTAGAGGTTGCGCACATGATGATTGCGCTTCTGATGGCTGGGCAACACTCGTCCTCTAGCACATCGGCTTGGATACTCCTTCGCCTTGCGACGCGGCCTGATGTTCTCGAGGAGCTTTACGAAGAACAGAAGGCGATTCTTGGAAACGATCTGTCCCCTTTGACTTACGATTCCCTCCAGCGACTTACGCTCAATTCCCAAGTTGTCAAAGAAACTCTTCGGATCCACGCGCCCATTCACTCGATAATGCGCAAAGTAACAAGTCCCATGCCTGTCGAGGGTACACCTTACATCATCCCTACCTCGCACGTTCTCCTCGCGGCCCCGGGCGTCACTTCGAAAACTGACACGCACTTTCCGGAGCCTGAATTGTGGGAGCCGCATCGGTGGGACGAAGGGTCCGACCTGCAAGGTACCAACAAAGACATCGAAGACGACGAAAAGATAGATTACGGGTACGGACTCGTCACCAAGGGCGCTGGCAGCCCCTATTTACCGTTCGGGGCAGGGCGGCACAGGTGCATAGGTGAAGCATTCGCGTATGTTCAACTTGGTGTTATCACAGCTACCATGGTTCGGGAGTTCCGATTGAAGAGTCTGGAGGGACAGAAAGGGGTTGTGGGGACGGACTACTCGTCGCTATTCTCAAGGCCTCTGAGTCCCGCTCTTGTACATTGGGAGCGTAGAGGCAAGAGCGATGAGGTATAAGATGGCTCGGTCTGCGTCCGGGAGGTCATGACATACTGTTCACGTTTTGGCGATGGCGTTGAGTGGTATGCTGCAAGTCATTCGGGAAGCATAGCGTGTAGAAATGGGAAGTATTACATTGCTGCTTGGGTGCTTGTGATCACAATGGATATACAGTTCGAGCTCTTCACAAACGACTTTCTGCATCTAGATCGATATTTGGGGTTCATGAATTGGTGGTAAGTCTTTGAATTCGGCTCTCCATTCACTTGGTTGGATTAGCCTACTACTACTGGGTGTACGCTAGAAAAATTGGGATCTAAAGCGAAGTCTTCCTACAAGCGACCGCGAAGCGAAAACTTCTGTTAAAGCCTCCAGCAAAATAGGCAGTCAAATTGAATCCCCCTACGAGATGCTGAATTTCACGGCTCTTCTTTGTCGGAGTGGTATTTTAGTCCAGAGCATTTAGCCTTTTCAAACTTCCTTGTTGCCAATCATCCGAAGACTTGGTCGCCTGGATTCGAACCTGCCAAACGCTCGCTTCGATGTCCTGTCTGCGCTTCTTGTGCATTTACATCAACCAAAACAATTTCGACCTAGCATTCCGAACGCAACAACCGGAGCGAGTTGAGGAGCGGGTGCGCTGGCTTTTGCAGCCGTTGAACACGATTCGAAATGTGAAGGACAGGGGAGGACGGTTTCATGTTATAACAACGTTATCGACCGTACCGTTCGCGATTCACAAGGATCAACCCTTCGACTCAATACAGGGCAAGTTGCCGCCTAGCAGTGAGCTTGCTAAGCGAATGCGCGGCTTCGGAGAGTTTTCTCAAGCCGACTACCTCAAGCTCGTGAGCATGCCATGGCCTATAATGTACAGATCTTAGGTCCGGGAACCTTGAACAGCTGGGTTTGAAACCACAAAGTTGATCCCAACTTCCTCTCATCACAATACGTGATCCCAAATTTGGCTCAGTTTCCATCATCTTTTAGGCACCAGTCTAATAGATTTAACGTAACTCTCGGATGAATGAAAGGTCAAGCAGAATGGCTTTCATATAACTGGGATTGTTGTGAGGCTGACATTCGCAGGCTTACCTTTGCCCTTTTTGAATCCTAAGCAACAATTATTCGGACGATTACGGAGGGAAGGAATTTCTTTGACCGGATACCAATTCCTCCCATTTGACTTCTTACTTGATCACAACACCATGTTAGTCCCCGCGAACAACTCAATAATGAGCAATTGAGCAGCAGTTGCACCCCTTTTCTAGTTTATATCAGTAGTCCTGATCTTGAGCCAGCTGAGACATACAACTGCAATGTGTCTATGCCATCATAACATTGAACAAGAACTTCGTCTTCTACATTCCTCACCTGAGAGTACTGTTTACCAAAACACGCCTTTGAGGATCGAAACTTCCATCCTTCCATCCTTCCATCATCAACATCACCGGAATTAAGTACCACCATTTCTGGCATCGTGGCTTTTCCCAGCAGTTTCTCTTCTATCGATCCATCTGCAACGAATAATATAGCAAGACTATCAAGCGCGACCAATAGCCTACTGTCCTGGAGGCCGATATCCACGATTGATGGCTCACATTCCTTGGATTTGTATCCACAAACGGTCATAGGATTGATCATCACGGCAAAACAGGCAAGGTTGTCAAGCACAAAGATTCAGCAAGTCTGCCCATTCAATAACAGATGTAAGCAAACAACGCAAGATGTCCAGTTACGAGTCAGCATTGTCTCTCATCCCTGTATAAACTGACCACCCATGAGTCCTGTTTTCAGAGCCCTTGACGTCCTGTGTACGCCTTTGTCAGCCCGAAATACTGATAGCCTCTTATTGAAAATCAGATGTGGATTTTGTACCTTTGCTGCACTGCCGACCCGAAGTAGTTGGTAGATTGAAATATCTGAAACATTGGTATAGTGATAAATGTTAGCTAGAAGGGTTCACCTGGATTGGGCGCGTACCTAAAACGGGCGCAGTCTACAGCGTTACAGGGCTACCAGAATGACTTCTAAATATCATTAGGCAGAACCATCGTCCCTAATAGTCATGATAATCTATCGACTTACTCCGAGATTAATGTCCTCCAGATTACCTAGTTGATTAATGGAGTAATAATAGTATTCTAGGGTTAAGTACTACCAGAAGCCTTGTAGGGCTGCTCGATCAGGGTACGCGGCTGATATAGTGGAGCCCTTCTACCTATATAATAGGATTACTAGTCTTTATAATATAGCTTTTACTATAAACTAAACACCACTTACTTTTAATTAGATAATGTTTATAAAAACTTTATAATATCAAATTTAGAGATGTTACATTATTAGATTAGTATGGAATATCTTTTACTACGAGCTATACCAGTTATTTATAATGACTTAGTCATCGGATATTAGACATGGCAGCTGAAATTTCCTCTACACCCAACAAGAATACGGGCCCTGGAGTCTACAACATTACTGAAAGCTGCGACGACTGACGCGTCCACGCTTTCCGCCCTTCTCCGTCCATTACTGCCTGGCCGCTTAGGCCGTTGAACCACTTCGCTCACCATGGTCCCAAAGACATCCGAACTCAGTTCTTTGAAGCGTGGTAGGGTAAGAGGCAGTCATTCAACTTCTAGCATTACGTCGTTTTGCTTACAAACGGCGTCTATGAAGAATTCTACGGGCGACAAACAAGACCCTAAGAAACCACGCCGTTCCGAGCGTATATCTTCTCAGATACAGACCACACCGCTCAAAGAGAAGGGTAAATCCTACCTGCCTTCGCCACTTACTCACCAAGAGTCCACCGCCACCGAAGAATATAAGGAGCTCACAGCTTCGCCTCCGGAAGGTCGCCCAAGTCAAATTCGCCGTCGAACTCCTCCCTTGTCATCACCCATCCGCCCCAGCCAATTGTCATCGCCTCCCGCGGACACGCAAGCTTTTTCTCAATTTATAACATCATCGAAATCAATTTCCCATGAAGTAGATGATGAAGAAGCTGAAGGTGTTTGGGGCTACTTGGTGCCATTGGATGATGTCTTCGGCGAGACCATAGTGTGTAGGGCAAGGGCAGCATGTCCGGCACCATATCCGACCTCGGACTTTGGCAAAGGTACCTCGAAGCGCGGAAAGGGTCAAATGGGGAAATTCAATTACGCTGACGAGGAAATGTCATACGAAAAGGATAAACGCGTATTAGGCTTCCCTTCTGGTGGTTATCTTATAGGGAGACATCCAGAGTGCGGTATGCAAACTTGTGTGAGCATGGCTAAACTTTGACATTGACGAGGGATAGATCGCAAATTAGAGCTCCCAACGATATCAAACCGACATTGCCTCATATTCAATGAGAACAAGAGTGGGAAAGCTGTTGCTTTTGTGGAGGATCTATCGAGCAACGGAACCTTTGTCAACGAGGCCATTGTTGGAAGGAACAAGCGTCGTGAGCTTGAAAATGCAGACGAGATCTCCGTCCTCGATCAAGCACGGTTCATGTTCTATTACCCGAAGAACAGGGACAGCAATGGATTTCGCCAGCAATATAAGATTCTTCAGCAGCTTGGAAAAGGTCATTTTGCTACTGTATACCTCTGCGTGGAAAGGAGTACCGGGATGCAATATGCTGTGAAAAGATTTGAGAAGCGGCATGGAGATAGCGGCAAATCGCAGACAGATGGGCTGCAGCAAGAGATTGGTGTACTGAAGTCTGTCAGTCACCCAAATATGCTTTGCTTAAAGGACACTTTCGATGAAGAAGACGGAGTTTATCTGGTGCTCGAGCTTGCTCCAGAAGGAGAATTGTTCAACTGTATAGTCATGAAGCAAAAATTGACAGAGGAAGAGACGCGGAAGATTTTCGTACAGCTCTTCCAAGGAGTCAAGTATTTGGTATGTTCTCCCATACATCTTACGTTGTATTCTCGTTGTTCACATGCCCAGCACGAACGTAACATAGTGCATCGGGATATCAAGCCAGAAAATATACTACTCGCCGATAAAGAGCTATCCGTGAAGCTCGCAGATTTCGGACTCGCCAAAATCATAGGCGAAGAGTCTTTTACCACGACACTGTGAGTTGCGAGCAAATCAGTCCCCATATGCACGACGGCCCATTGATGCTTCTTACAGATGTGGAACACCCAGCTATGTTGCACCTGAGATCCTTGAGAATTCTAGGCACCGTAAATATACTAGAGCGGTTGATGTATGGTCACTTGGTGTAGTCCTCTACATATGTCTCTGCGGCTTCCCGCCCTTCTCTGACGAGCTGTGGTCGGAGGAAAACCCTTACACTCTTTCGCAACAGATCAAGCTGGGTCGATTTGACTACCCATCGCCTTACTGGGATTCTGTTGGTGATCCGGCGCTCGATCTGATCGATCGCATGCTCACAGTGGACGCGGACAAGCGAATTACGATAGATGAGTGCCTCGATCATCCCTGGATCACCCTGAAAAAATTCAGACCTACCGATAGCACAGACGGTCTCACAGGTGCCATGGACCAGCTCGACTTTTCTAAACGCAAATTTGCTCGAGAAAGAACATTGCTCAGCGATCTCAATGACGTCAAGGTGAGCAAAGTCGTGGAATGGACGGACAACAAGGCTCCAGTCAAAGTAAGTTTCCATTCTGTTCAATTGTTTCCCAATCTGGCAATCATCCTGGGTTTTGAGTATGTTTTGGAAACATTCTCCACCTTCCAACATCTCTCCCAGCCCACGATCCCCTACGAATGTGCAATGCTGATTTCTGAAATCGATATAGGTGTATGAGAAGAATGTGGATGGCAAGAAGGTCCACAATCCTCCGAGACCGACTAAGAATCCTCATATTGGGCCGAGAGAAGAGCCTCCTGCGGCGCGTCAGCAAGCAGACGTCTTCATGGAGATGGGAGGGAAGGGCGATCCGCAGCTATTTGAGAATGATAAGGGAAGCCGGTACGAGTGTGACGAAGTTCCCAGATGACCTTATCGACCGATGCACTGACCAACGATCGGCTCAATCCTATCTCGAAACATGGCTTAGGAATTATTCGCCCATACCGCAGATGGAGGGGTTAGCATGATTCTGCCAGCTCTAGATATGTAAGAGGCCTCGCAAGCTGGAGCTTCCGGCTCAACACTGTAGCTGATTTCGAGTGAGGGAACGCGGAAGATGATCCAGGAGTTGAGTAGGTACATGTCATCCGACGTAAAGAATACGAGCATTTTCGATTCAGGTACTCACCGTCTCTCAAGCCAATGTATCAAGCGCAAATCGTGGTATGAGGATCTTCACTTGCGTGATGGCAAGTAGCTACTCGCTCGACTCGTAGTCTCGTAGAGGAAAAGTCCGAACTTGCTAGCGTCCCTCGGTCGGAGAAACGCCAAGATTTCGCCGCACAAAAATGGCACGATGGCACGATCCAGCTGCCTTGATAGTAAACATCATGCGCGGCCCCACGAACACCCTGTTGATTGAAGGATCGTTTGAGGAGCTTGCGGATGAACTCGCGCACTATATCCATGAGGTGCAGAAAAAGCAGGTTCCGGATAGCACCAACACACAAGCAGAGATCGCGCCTCTGATAGAGAAGGGCCAGAAGGATGAAGTACTCAAAAAGCTCGTCAGGAGCAGCGAGGTGCTTAATTTCGCTCCAGAGAAAGGTTAGGATTGGTGACGCAAGGCTCTCCCAGCAGACAACTTGCTAAACGACAGCCTACAGAATTTATAGCAGCGTACAATTTACTCGTCCACCTGGTCCGCCAATCCCCAAACCTCGACAAATTTCTCCCCAAAATCTGCCAGAATCTCTCCGCCCCTATAAAGTCTTCCCCAACCAATGGTCCAGGCCTCTCTCTCTCTATACTGACTACGATCTTCAATATTCTCCCTCCGACCTCCGAGACCCGGTACCATGTCTTTCTCAATGTCCTACGCGTGATTCGCGGCTCCTCCTCGTTCGAGCTTCTGCGACCTCAGCTGAACAGCCTAGACAGCTGGATAACGGCTTGGGAGATTGATGAAGAGGACCAGCGTAAACTCTACCTTACTATTGCGGATGCCGCGGCCGAAGCTGGCGAGGACTCGGAATCTTACCTATACCTCCTGCGAGCGCTTCGCACCATACCGCTCGACGAAGTCTCCTCCAATGATTCACATGCCCTCGCAATCCGTGCTCTCAAAGTCGCTCTCTCCCACCCATCTCATTTCGACTTCCAAGACCTTACTTCCAGCGACACTATCCAAGCATTACAAAAATCGGACCCAGACTGGTATGAATTGCTCGAGATATTCAATGCGGAGCTACTGGACGATTACAATGATTTCCTCGAATCACATGACGAATTCCTGGAGAAAAGTGATCTCGATGCATCAATCCTGCACCGCAAGATGAGGCTGCTTACGCTGGCCAGTTTGGCGGCAACCACGCAAACGCGAAGTCTACCGTATCAACATATCGAACGCTCTTTGCAGATACCGAGCGAGGATGTGGAGATGTGGGTCATTGATGTCATTCGCGCTGGGTTGGTGGAGGGAAAATTGAGCCAGCTCAACCAGACGTTCCTGATTCACAGATCTACGTACCGAGTCTTTGGAGAGAAACAGTGGACCGAGGTGCAAGGGCGATTGGATACATGGAGAACGAGCCTGGAAGGTGTACTGGAAGTTGTGAGACAAGAACGGATCAAGATGGCAACGGAAAAGGAACGAGAATTAAGAGACCTGGAGGAGAGGGTGATTGGTGGTGGCGGTGGTGGTGGGATGGGAAGGGGAATGGGTGGTGGCAGAGGCGGTCCGAGAGACTTCGATATGGGGCTT
>JAABUK010000386.1_pt1 | contig 94398 bp, 84 predicted proteins | sample 5559141 | NCBI WGS metagenome assembly JAABUK01 (sample SAMN10711869, study PRJNA513367) | rock metagenome | isolation source: Antarctica rocks | place: Antarctica: Victoria Land, Pudding Butte nord | collected 2016-01-03
ACTTCTTAACTCTTTACTTATTTTATAATAATCTTAGTAAATATCTTAAAGAATAGTAAGTTCTTTTAATCTATCCCCGCCTTATATTAAGGTAATAGTAATAGTAATAATAAGGGCTTCCTAGCTCTTTACCTATCTTATAATAATTTTAATAACTATCTTAGAAAGTAATAAGGTCCCCTAATATACCTCTACTCTATACTAGGATAATAGTAGGATAATAGTAATATTAATAATAATAATATAATGATAATAATATATCTCCCTCTAATTATTATTAAAAATAGGTATAGCTTAAAGGATAAATTATAGTTTACGCTACAGTAATATATTTTGGGAACGGCGCTGGTATAGAAACTCCCCCTGAAGGTCCTCCACCGTGCAGGTTCCACTTATAGATCTAGCTACATACCAGCCCTCGATCATATATCAGAGATGCCAAAGGAGTGGACAACTTCCATGACAGTTGTATACTGGGAGAGCGAAGGAAAATATCGGAAAGGATAGCATCATGACGAAGTCATCTGTGGTACAGAACTACGAGCATCCACAACCAGGAACAACATCCACTCTCACGATTGATGAGAAGGTTCAGAGAGAGATTCGCAAGAATGGTATTCGACGGCCAAAAGGCTATACCGTGTCGTATCACGCAAATCCCAAGATGGAGAAGATGCATTTTGGGCCGAACCATCCTATGAAACCATGGAGATTGACCCTGACCAACAAGATTGTCATGGCTTATGGCATGCACAGCGCTATGGACCTCTACATACCTCGAGCTGCCACAAGCGAGGAGCTAAAGGGATTCCACAGGGAGGACTACATCGATTTCTTGCAAAGGTAGGGTCTTTCGACAACGCCAACTACGTTATATTGCAGCACTGAGTACATTGCAGAGTCACTCCGTCAGACAATACGTGGGACCCTGAAACACAGACATTTGCCTATAACACCGGAGAAGATTGCCCCATATTCGATGGTCTCTACGAGTATTGCTCTTCCTACGCTGGAGCATCACTTGACGCTGCTCGAAAGCTCACCAACCACCAGTCCGATATTGCAATCAACTGGTCCGGGGGTCTTCATCACGCCAAGAAGACCGAAGCATCGGGCTTTTGCTACATCAATGACATTGTTATCGCTATACTCCAGCTCCTGCTTTACCACCCGCGCGTACTCTACATCGATATTGATGTTCACCACGGCGATGGTGTCGAGCAAGCTTTCTGGTCCACCGACCGCGTCATGACACTCTCTTTCCATAAGTACGAAAGAGCTGTCTTTTTCCCCGGTACTGGCGCGCTGGATGATACGGGACCTATCAATAACTCGAGCCCGGGTGCACACCACTCCCTCAATGTGCCGCTTCATGATGGTATACAGGACGACCAGTACATCAAGCTCTTTGAAGATATAGTGAGACCCTGTGTGCGAACTTATCAGCCAACTGCTATTGTCCTCCAGTGTGGTGCAGACTCGCTCGGAGGGGATCGACTTGGCTGCTTCAACGTCAGTGTCAAGGCCCACGGTGCCTGCGTTGCCTTTGCCAAGACATTTCATTTGCCACTACTTATTCTGGGTGGCGGAGGCTACACCGCACGAAATGTTGCCAAAGCCTGGGCTTACGAGACGAGCCTCTGCATAGGCGCTGAGATGCATCCCACACTCCCCGCACACACCCCGTTGTTGGAGCATTTCGGCACTGAAGACACTTTGTTTCCCGATTTGTCTCGTGGGGGAAGATATGAAAACAAGAACGATAGGGTATACTTAGAGAGTGTTGTGATGGGGATCCAGGAACAGCTGCGTTACTTACAGGGAGCCCCCAGCGTGCAGATGCAACACATTCCGCCAGATCTTGGGTCTTTCAGAGATGATCTAGAGAGAGAGGTCTTGTCGGAACGGAGAAGGCGATGAACGAGCTTTTTCTTGGACAGGGATGTCCAATATCCATCATCATTAACCATTATCAAGTCCTGGGTCAAGTGGTGGGATTGGCCAAGAGGGCACACAAGCTGGTGGGAACATTGCATTGCAAGCTCATGATGAAAAAGAACGTCAACACACCCTGCAAAGTCGTGTTCTAGGACTTTGCAGTTGGCAAAATTTGTAATCGACTTTCTCGATCGTCTCAACCCTCTTGACGTTCCCCAGATCGCAATGCGGATACTGAGGCCGCGGGAATCAGCAGTGAGTCACCGACCCATACAAGGTGTCTTTGACGGCGTTTACAGACCTCCGGCCAGAGGAACTTATTACTAGTGTGAAATTGTGGTTCCGAGCCGTTCTCAAGCACCGGGCTTCGGTCTTGAGTTTTGACTGTCGTGGAAGCCAAGTCTACAATTCCACCGGTATTTTACTTTGCTCAAATGCTGACTTGGAAATCTGAGGGAGGCTGACTATCGACGCAGACGGTGGACTTGGACGTAGGATTCGTGGTCAGCTCTGTAAGCATGCCATTCAAGATGCTATTAGGGGGCAAGTTAGGATTTTAAAGGCATATTATGTCGTCCCTGGAACATGGGACACCATTGCCGTAATCTTGAGGAAGCGAATCTAAGGGTGACAACGATAGCTGAACAAGAGGCAAATTGCAATAGCTCATGAATCCTTGGGTTGGTGCTATCAATCCAGTTGACATAAAGATGTAGGCTTATGGGCAAAAGCAATGCCAAGGATGGTCGAGTCATCCAGCTACTATATTGGCGACAAAGGATAGGCTCCGGACCTTGGGCATGTCTAATAAGAATGCAGAATGACGGATTTGGGATGCTGTTGGATGATCTTATCATATGCTGCGGCAGCTTCCACAAAGCGCCCAGATGAAACGAGGCTCAACTATCGCCTAACTTCGCCAACCTTAATGCAGTCGACCGCTGTGCAGAGAGCATTCATGGATCAGTCATATGTAAGCTGGTCAATGATGTATCGATTCGTAATGCTGAGCTCTATTACCGCCAAATTGAACAGTGGGAGAAGATCTCGCATCCCATCCCACGCCCATCGTTTAGCGCTAGCCGCATGATTCGTCCGAATAGCAGCAAGGTTTTGAGACATCCCCAATGGACATCGAACGCTACTTCCTTACCAGCTTTTTATGTTTCAAGTCTGGGCAGAAAATAAATCATTTGAGCTCTTATGTGCGGCGAGTTAAGCTGAAGAATCGCTATCGCGATGCTTATCCATGCAGTCGTATCCTTGGTTGGTACAGCTCTTGCTGCTTATGGCTCAATGTTTCATCACTTATCCTAACAATCAGGCTTCTTCCATTGCCATGTACTTCGTATGATGATGGCGGATCTCCCGTATACTCTTCATGCTCGGTAATCTAGAATTCCTTATATTTATTATTGGGACTTAGCTATTACCAAATACCCGCCTTTTCCCTCCGTTGTCTTATACGCTTGTTTACCCACACGCTGTAGCTCTTGGGTAGAGAAAGCTCACCTCCCGGCGTCTATACAAACTACCGCCTTGAGTACATATCCGTATTGTTTCACCCCACATTCTCGACAATCGTTTGAAAGACTCAGAGTGCAAACCTGATCAGCATTCGCCCACGCTCTGCCATATCCGCAGACTTCGGTGGAACCACAGGGGAAATGCCTTACCTTCGTGAGGTCGACCCCGTGCATCTCAAGAATTTCGACCCCAAGACGTTCTACCCAGCCATTGCTCCTCGAAACGACTCTTTGTCTATCTACCCATCTTCCTCGGTTTCCCAAGTGGCACGGGCCCCTCGACCGTCGCTCACACCATCGTATGTCGTTCCACACCATGGCCTAAGGCTATATACAATGATGTCGGTCGGATCGCTCACATGATTGAATAGGAACTCATGGATACAGATGCAACGCAAACGAACCAGAATCCGTATCTGGACCATCTCGATATGTTTTGTGGTAGTTCTTGCGATGATAGTGGCTCTCTTCGCCTGGCTCGGAGTTCACGATTGGTTCAAGCATAACAGCAGTAACGCTGGGGGCGGCGAATGAGGTTCGCCTGCGGGGATGGGGTTCCAATTTCGACTGAGCAGGAGATGAGAGATATACCCTAGAACAGAAGCCGCTGGATGGCCTGGGTCAGAGCATACTGCGGATGGCGTTATTCATAGACAGCGTGGGGAAGTTGGCATCGAGGATCCCAGCGATGCATTTGCATCTGGGCCAAGGTGGTAATGGGATAATAGCATGGTCGTATAGTTGGTCTGCAAGCCCATTCTACCATCTAGAATACAAGAAAATGAATAGATCCTCTTCAATTGCAGTACAAACAGCGCCTTACTTTTTCGAAGAACGCCTCTGCTGATTCTAGATGCCTGTCTTTGAAAATTTGTGAACCACACTGATCGGCCTTAGGCCTTTCCTTATCGACGAGCAACAAGCCATTGCAACTAGACCACCTCGAACAAGAATCCATCAGTATCTCTTCCTCGTAGGCTCCGGACTGGGGCTCTTAGTCATGCTCCTCTCATCCCTCCCCCGCTCCCTCAACCACTTTTTCGTGCCCAATTCCAGCTCCCGGTCCAGCTCCGCACTCGGCTCCTTCCTATGTATAAAATTGCAGAACCCGCCTCTGACACACCCTTCCCCGCTATTCAACCTGCAACACGCTTCTCGGAAATCCGTCACAGGCGATAGTTCACAGTAGATGGGTCGTGCAGCGTACCAGCGCGAATTGAGTGCGTCGCAGGCTTTCTGAGCCGAGTCTTCGTATTTGAATCGCGCGTAGACGTTACCGATGAGATCTGATTTTCAAGCACCATGTCAGCCACTCATACCCGAAATCTCACACTGCGCTCAAGTATCTTTCTTTTGCAAGGGAATAACATACGATCGTTATTATTATCGCAAACCACCACCTCCTCCGGCTCGCCATACTTGCACATCTCGCACCAAAAGTCCTCGTAGAACGCATCGAAGTGGTTCTGCAGCTGACTGGCGTTCATCTTGTTTTTGGGATCGTAGGCCGGGTTTTGGTAGAGGTTTGGGAGGAGGATGGTCTGCGAGTAGGAGGGTTTGACGTGTTTGCGCGAGCAGCGGTCGCCGTGGCGGCAGGCGCCGATTTTGTAGTAGAAGGAGCAGTTTACTTTGTCCTGCTCCGTGCCGAAGATGGAGGCGAGATAGCTGGGGGGTGGGTGTTAGTGAGGGTTCGAAGAGGGATGGGGAGGAAGAGAGCTTACTTGGCCATTATGAGGGATTGTGGGTGTTAAGAGTGGTCTTGATTGTATCTATCTCATGAATACTTTACCAAAGCTCGAACCTGAGCTCAATAAAGTAGATAGCGCACACTGCCACGACTGCTTAGCGCGATAAGGCGCGCTTACAAAGCACTGCCAAGATTTATGATTTTCTTTCTCGACACTTCCGTCTGCTCTTCGCTCTTTTTCAACATCCACTAGTTATCCTACTATGTTCTGGCCTTACAAGATCACTCATTATAAGCTATAGCATTTCAGCTTTAGGTGCTAATGAAATGTTCAGTCCGTACGAAAGCATGTCTTTCAATGGCTTTCCTCACAATTACTTATGATGTCCTGCTTATTGTGACAGAACTCCGTCCTTCACAAGGCTCCAAAATAACGTGCTATTTTGATTATCTAAGCGGTCTCAATACTCGAGCCTACAAGGCGAATAATCGGGTAGTTGTGAAACTCGTATATCCAAGATTCGCGTTTCGCGCCTTCGTTTATGCTATTTAGATCTCTGCCTGACTTTTCGCCACTCGGGGATTAAAAATTGTGGAGATTTCCATAGACGATAAACAAGGTCCATCTACTGCCGACCACATCTGGCTACTGCGAGTTTAGGTCTTCTCCTTCTGGTTGGACTGTTAATCAAGAAGCGACTGGCAAGGCTCTGTGGAAATGGTCCTGATGCCGAGAAAGCGGACCCTGGTCCTGGAACTTGAGCGCGAGGGCGGGTCACAGACTTTGACGAGATGCGGGCTTCTAATGACGAATTCCATCATCGGTGAGACTGTATGTACGCACTGTCTGCCTACCACATTACTAAGGAGATGAAATGCGACTAAAGAGAGTAGGTAAGATGCAAAATTCAATTTCAGATAGGAGATATCGCCTCAATGTGACATAGAAAAGACATGGCTTCATGCGTTTTGACAGTTGTCAAAGATGGCATCTCGTTTAGATTCAACATCGTCAAATGATAACGAGTCGAGCCATCTTCGACCAGGACTAAGCTTCACCTTCCCCTTCCCTCGTCAGACCTTCCGGAGTCTGTTTTCTCCTTGCACTCAAGCTATCGTATTCATTCTTCACCTTGAAAGATGACGGAGAAATTCAAAAGTGGTGAGAATGGTGTTTGTCTGACTGCCAATGGAGCCAGAAGTGGAGATGGCGGGCACCATTGGCAACTTCTTGTCCTTCACGTATCTCGCGTTGAGCCTGTTGTCGCCTGTGCATGAGCAGTCCCAGTAGACCTGGCAGACCCCGTCAATTCCGACAAGATGTTCAATTACCTCGCTGTACCAGACCGTAAGTTCTCCTCGCCGTAGCTAGCAAAGGAGACAAGATCTCCGCTGGCGATATCGGGAAGTCGAAAGTGTCTTTGCAAAGAGCAGTGTTCTTGTCTGGAGATGCGCACATTTTGCCCCAGTGGAGGTAGAGATTTTTAATATGAAGCGTTTTGCTGCTGTTGTTCTGGATCTTGAGCTCCAATCAATCGTGGTGGCCTATGTTTGCTCTTTTGAAGAAAGTCTATGTGAATGTTGATGCCAGCTGAATTCAGTTTGGGGTTTTTGTGGAGGTGTCTGCGAAGTAAGGCGCTGGTACCTCGCTCCAAGCATTATATGATGAACCTCCACTGTCTTGTGGTATTTGGGCCAACCTGATGGTGTTGTCTGTTGTGCACTTGGTAGCATCTTGGGGCCCAGAATTGGGTCGTTCCGCATGCAAGATCGAAGAAGAAAGAGGCGTCTTACTGGAGAAGGAAAAGACGGATTCCAGAAGTGATGTCTTCTCTCCTGGCTCGACTGCAACAAATCGTATTCATTCACATATTGCAGAGGACCACTTCGACTGTGTTTGGAACATTTCAGCTGACGATACTCTTGAACTTGTATGCAATCACAAAATTCCCCACTCGCTCGGTCGTGGGATGCTGGGACGACGAGAGTCTCGACACCCAAGCCGTAATTGCTGGCGTTTTTGAAACATTCCACCACCCATACGACATGAGTGAATCTTCAGAAATCCAGACAGCCATGTTCAATGCCGCCGATCGCTGGTGGGCTTTCAAACAACTCAACCACTTGCATCAGACTCGTGAAGCTGCTGCACAATGACACCATTTGCGGCTGGCGAAAACGGTTTTGTAATCGTGAGGCCATGGGACCACTTCAACATCAAAGGCTTTGTGGGGACCCGAATCCAAGCCGTTGATCAAAGTCGTCAAACAAGAATTGGTTATTGCACGTGCGGCTGGCATAATCGGGGTGTCAGATCAGGCTTTGCCCGCAGCCATCCACGGTCTAGCAGCCAAACACTTTCGAGGCCTCGCTAGCCCTCATGCCGAGCGGATTGGGACCAGGCACTTTTTCAGTGGCGTGGCTGTTTAAGATGTTTTAGCTGCGTCGACGATTGGGGATGTTACTAAGAATGCTGTTGTCAGTACTCAGGGTCAGAAAAGCGATGATAGAGACGTGGAGGAGGATCAAGGATTTTGAAGCTCTGCACCGATGACTAGAACGAAGACCAACCCTATCTGCTACATCATCCCTATCAGAAGCTAATCTTTTCATATCGACCTCCTTTGTCCACCTCCACGAACCGTGTTCTCACTCTCCATCCCAACTGCCTTCCCATCTTCACCGTCCCTCCCACCTTCCTCCCCATCCTTCAACTCCAACCCCCCCCTTTCCAACGAGCTAAAACCTCCGAACCATCATCATCAAATCCCCATATCATTACCTCAAATAGCACTACCATACACCCTCATACAGCTCAATCTAGCACACAAGCTGTAGACAACATATATACATTTCCCAATCGTGTAGTATATACCAACCCCCAATCTCCTCACCCTTCATACAAATATTTACCGAACCCTAACCCTATTATTATCATTAGTATCCTCACCAGCACCATCTCAAAAAATTGTAGTAGGATCAGGCACACTCAGCATACACGCATTATCCCACGACAGACGAGGAAATGCCAATCTAACCTCTCATTCCTTCCTGTTGGAATAGCCTCCGCCCACTACCTCGTAACACATCTATCCACCAACATTTCGAGGCCCTGGGTGCATATCAAAAGAAACCTTCCGTAATTCTGGTCGTGGTTGAATAGCAGGGATCGCAAAGGGTTGGGATATTGTATCTTTAGCAATAACGTTTTACCTATCTCCAGCGGGGGTGCGAAGATTGGCGATTTCTGAGGCCTGAGCACGATTGTAGCTATGTGCACGGTGGCAGAATGGTTGGGTTTTGGGGGTGGGTCTTTGGTGTGGATGTTGGAGGGGGGTGGTTGGGATATGACGAGATGATGTGGTTGATGGTGTGTGGGTTGTGGATGGAGATGATTCAATGGCTTGGGTGTGGAGATTGGTTCGGGTTGGACAGTGCGTGACATGCTAGCCCAGCTCACTCGTGGTACCAATGACGAGTTCTTGCTTGAAGCAATCTTTATTGCAATCAGATCATAATAGTTCTACATTAGTTCGGCTCCTTGCCCCAAAGATGTAAGATGCCGTAGCCACTCCCTGCTCCATAATGTGAATGATGCTCAGATGCTATAATATACGTCAATGCTTCTTCGTCAGCCATATCGACATTGCTACTTGGCTCAAAGCTGTGCTCATTCCGCAGTCACCGGAGCCGTCTTCTCACTCAGGGCAGTGACGGGCGCCAACTTCAACTTTGCGGCGACGACGCCACCAGGCCATCCCTCGCTCCAGGTCACCATCAGCTCCCCTTCTTCTATCTTCGAGGCCCACAAGTGGGGGTATATGCAGTACATGTTCTTGTCCTTGTAATTCATACCACTGGCCTGGCAGATTGTCTGGGTCTCCCAAGGTCCCTCCAAAGAAGCTGATGCACCCATGACGACCTTGCTATCGGTCCAACTATTGTTGCCAACGAACACGAATGGTCTGGATGAACCGAAGAGCTTGGACCGAAAAACCATGCCAGCCTGCATCTTCTCGAATACAGTCACCGCCTCGCTCGGGTCGCTGACGTACTCTTTACCGTTCCAGTACATGTAGTGATTTGCTTGTTCGAGTGTATTTTTATGGACGCGAGCCAAAACGATGTTGTGTCCGGGGCGATCGCCGTGGTCGAAATTGCCGTACAAGTAGACGAAGGAACCCTCAACAATGGTGGAGAAGGTCCCAACGCGTGGTATGTCTGGTCCAAACTTCACATCGCCTAAGCGGTGCACACTAAGCTTGCCACGCAACTTCGGAGTAATTTTAGCAATACCCGTACCTAAATGATATCAGGATCAGTGTTCGCTCGCCAAAGGATAGATGGGAGACATGAAGCTTATCTGGGAAGTGATATTCCCCTAAATTGACTCATGAAGAGATTCATGGAGGCAGCCAAACTCACCAATATACTCCGGGGCCTGGTTCCTTATAATACTCTTGTCGTACCAGACACGGCCAGTACCATCCTCCATCTCGACAACTCCACCAAACATCCAGAGACAGACGCGCCCACCTTCAGGCGTCTTCTCGAACTTTTTCTCCTCCTCAGTCAATGGGACAAACAGCTTCACCATCCCATTTTCTTCAGACTCAAGATAGTTGGTGAGCCATGGGTACGCGGGAAGAGGTACATGAGCGACAGTGTTATTAGCAAGCCCAACAAAGTCGCCTTTACTGTTGTTGCAAAAGGTATCGCCAAAAATGACATAATGCTCGCCGAAGAGATCAAAGGGGCGTCCGATATCACGGAAGTGCTCAATGTTGCTCATTTCGTGAAGGTATCCCTCGATCTTGGCCTCTTGGACGACAGGAGGATAGGCGGCATAGCCAGCAAAGCCAGCGTTGTTGGCGGTCGCTTCATTGGCAGAACCCGTGGCTTTCCCAATCTGCTGCCATCAAAATTCCTTCTCGGCAAGAGATGGCGAGACGCCCCTCATTTGACTTACAAGGCCTTTGAGTACGTTCTCCATGTTGACCTAGCAGCGAGATCAGTCTGCCGAGCACATGTAGAAACAGGAACAATGCCTCATACACAGCACCACATCCCCAAGTACTAAAATGAGCAACAGATATAGCAAAATTAACCCACGAGATTTTCCTCGAGGACACCACTCGGTGCTGAGTTAGTGAATCAAACGTGGTGACCGAAGCCTACGAACTCAGATGTCAGTCCAAGTACATTCAAGATAGATAAAGTCAGACAGTAGCCGGATCGAGAGGCAGGACGGTCGTGTAGTTTCTGTTGGATGATGTTGGAAGAGGAAGGAGATCAGAGTCGAAATCAATCGAGTACGTGACGACACTAGTAAAGTGATGTTTCTTGGTCTCTCGTGTTATTTCCACCTAGTTGCCCCAAGTGATCCAGGATTTATTTTTCGGCCACCGAGTGGGATACTTCTGCCACTAACAGCACCTGCAAATAATTTAGACCCTAGTAGTATGGCAGTGCTCCTAGAGCGTTACTTCAGGTGTTCAATCGTAAATGGGGTTTTAGTGCCTTTGTAGCGATGTATTGAAGGAGAGCTTTGACAGACTACACCTTCAATGGGAGAAAACTCAAGAAAGCATCACTGCAGAGTAACTTCTAGCCAAGGAGTGTGATTCCAAGAAGTATGCTTGGTTAGGAGTCAACGAGCCTCTTGTTGAAGCTGCCTGAAACCCTGCTCCAGATCGTCCCGTAAGTCCTCCCAGCTCTCCAACCCCACACTCACCCTCACTAGTCTCGTATCAACAGTCTCATCGCTCATAGCCCGCCACTCAATCAGGCTCTCCACACCTCCTAGACTCGTCGCATGATGAAACAACGCAAGCTTACTTGGCAACCTCCTCGCCAAAGCCTCCGACTTCATCGTGAACGCAAAAACAGGCCCAAATCCGTTCGACATCTGCCTCTTTAGCCAATCCATAGCCTCATGCTGCAGCGATGCGTGGTGGACCTTGTCTACCAGCTCTGCAACACTACCCTCCTTATTCGACCTCGCGAGCGAGTCGAGCCATTGAACAAGATGAGCGCAATTGCTGCTTTGGCGCGAGACTCTGACTTCCAACGTCCGAAGACTCCTGACGCCAAGCCAGCCTTCGAGACTGCCCATTACGCTACCGAGAAAAGTTCGCTCGTCTCGCAAGCCTTCTATCCATCCTTCTTTTCTTGTAGCGAGAACGCCGCAGAGCATATCTGAATGCCCGCCAAGGTATTTAGTGCCGGAGTGCATCACAGCATCCGCACCCCATTCGAATGGATCTTGTAATCCAGGTGGACCAAATGTAGCGTCCACGAGCAGCCACGCCCCCCTTCGGTGAGCCTTCTCTGCGAATTCCTTAATACAGTATGCCTCCCCAGTTGGATTGATTGGGGTTTCCAAGTGTATTACATCACCCTCGCTCAAGTCTTCTTCAGCACAATCAAGCGGTATGATTTTGGCACCTGTGAGCTTCGTGTGTAGACCAAGGACGCCATGGGAGCCGTGGTACCCATCTCCAATACTTATGCATTTGGGGTTCAGGTAAACGTAGAGAGCATGCAGGGCTGAAAGGCCGCTGGAGTAGGTGAGACAGGGGGCGTTTAGGAGTGGACTAAGGAGGATTTCTAGGCGCGTGGAGCTGGGGGCCGTTTCGCGGGAGTAGATATGTGCGTCGATCGGGAGAGCATCCTGCGGGGAGTGTCAAATGATTGCACCACTCAAGGGAATAAGGACATGGGTCAATAGACAAAGAGATTTGGAGTACTGACAACGTCTTTCGCAGGTACTAAGTCTTCAGGATTCGAGGAATAGCGGAAGGTTGTAGAGACGTGGAGGGCAGGGGATACATCCGTAGTGCGGTTGAGGTGGTCGTCTGCGTGTATGGCGAGAGTTGAGGCGCGGTGGTGCTGGGAAGACATGGTAGACTTTTGGTTCATGTCGTCGTGACTGACAGCTGACACACCATTAGTAGAGGGAGACATGGTGGTCAGTCATGCGTTATAGAAGGCATGGTCAAGCTGGAGAGACATGGAAAAATGCGATGTCAGCCCACGTCATAGGCCAAGGAACAGCCGGGCCAATGGAAGTCAATCTTGGTCCTGCATACTGCTGAGGAGGTGCACTGGTACCCAAGACATATGAAAATGATGGCTCCAGCCCATGGAATATCGCTATTCAACCATCGGGGTGCTCGCAGAGAACCATGGTATGCAAATAGACATAAAATGCCTCCACGACAGGTACAATCTCTCCCAGAATGCCCTCTGAAAATGCCGAGTCGTTGTTCTCCGTCTACCTTCGTAAAGACGCCATCCTTGACATCCTGTTTACTGGAGCCGGTAGAGTTTCTCCGAATCTCTCTCTATCTAAAGAAGCATTAGCAAGTATCGAGTCCAGGTTCGCAGGAGCATACCTTGTTCATTGTCAAATCCGATCGTAACATCATCATGTTCGCTCGGATACCCGGGCACGTCCAAACATACAAACTCCCTGCTTTGGTCGTCATGTCCTTTTGGCAATGCAAATTTAGCATCCACGATACGTAGATAAAATAACCCCATCTTGCTAAAGGTCTCGAACATATCCGTAAACCTCAAAGCAAAATTCATACAGCTTCCATGACTGAAGTCTTTGAAAAACGCCACAATTTGCACTGTCTTATTCTGTTTGATAACCTGTAGCCGTACAGAGCTGGCTTCCCAGCGTTTGGAGATCGGTACCACCATGCGTCGGCGGGAGATGGCAAAGCTGCTGACAACTTTGTCGAACAGTACCGAGAAGCCCGTGACCATTGCCTGGAAATGGTGCAAGTCCGACATGGAGCTAAAGTGGTAGGATCTCACTGTTGAAGTGGTGAGCATCTCCCTCATTGTGTGGCAAATGAAATCGAGCTCTGCCTTCGTCACCCTATCGTCCGCCAGAGACCAGATCATATCTGATTGTGGTAGTCGCAGGAGCTTGATCTCATTGAAGTTGTCGACGCTGAGACTCAGCTGGAGTTCCCCAGGCGCGAGGTTGATCCGATCGGTGAGAGTACCGAAGCCACAATCAGCCAAGATCCGCAAATGCTTCGAGCGCACTGTCGGAAGTGTATCGGAGCCAGAGGATGCCGGCGCTTTGTTGACCACTCGAAGTTTGCTCCACGGAAGTTGGCTGGCATGGGAATTAGGCAAATTCTGTTCAGTGCTAATCGAGTTGATCGCTAAACCCTGTACCTGCAGCGGAGCGGAGCGATAGTCTTCTTTTGTTGTTGAGGTCCCACTAAGAAGATGGCGGAACAAATCGAGATCCTCCGCTTCATGAAAGGTAGAGTATAACCGTATGGAGGAGGGCAGTATCCTCAGCACAAGCCTGGAGCCATCTTTGCTTCGATGGATGCCGAATAGTATTGGATACTCTCTACCTAGGTCGTAGTTCACACTGCTTAACGTTTTGAGGTTTGGCGGAGTAATCACTGCTAAGCGAAAGCCGTTATGGATCCTGTGTTGGCTAGTGTTGTCCGTTATAACACTTTCCTTTTCGAAGACTCTAAGTCTGCACTCTGTGACGGACTCGGATGGAAATTGTACGGCATCGTCGCATTGAAAGCTTTCTAGGCTACGCTCGAAAACAAGCTCTTCATCTCTGTGAGCCAGGAATCTTTTACGTGTCTTTTGTGTGTAATCACAGATACCCCAGAGAATCTTGAAATCTTTCTCCGCGAACTTAACTTTGAAGTCGAAGATGTCAGACACTGCAACCATCATTTCGTGTGACACGATCTCCCACTTTATCCTCTTCCATGTCAATCCCTCAGGGTTATCATCCGAGACCACAAGGTTAACCTGGCCGTCTTGACTAATGATAGCGATCTCAACGCCCCATTCATTTCGCTCGCGCAAAACCGTCAAGAGGCAAGGCATGTGCATGTCTCGCCTGCTTTTGTCAGAGAATAGGATTTCAATTTCAACAAACATTCTGGCAAAGCTGAAATGGCGCCCAGTGTCTCCAATCAGAATGGGAAAGAATGGTTTTGCGATGTACGGCATCTCCTTGGCTTGAGGCCCTGACACATTGTTGACCACGTGTTTAGCAATATCGAGTGGTAATGACGGGCATTGGAGCAAGACGTGAAGATTGAGTCCCCGTATCTCTAGATCCGGCGGTGGTAATTTGTTATTCCGCTTCATCGACATTGTCAAGGCACGCATATGGGCAACAAGGTTAAGGTGGACTTCGGCGAGCTCTGCCAGCGCGCAATCTCCAAAGTTCCGAATCATGGCACACAAAGAATTCATACTTGCTTTGCCGTACTTTGCCACCTCAGGATGGTACGGAGTTACTTCCTTGACAATCCACCAAGCCTTCGCTAGGTTCACGTACGCTTGTTTGAGGGCTCGAGACAAGCCCCCATGATTGCGTACCTCGCTCTCGAGTCCTTCCCTACCCATGATAAACCACCATGTAGAGATCATGATCCATTGTGCAAAGGGAACCTTCATCAAGTCCACATGAGCCGAGATCCCTATGCGAAATATATCATTGAAGCGCCGCACATGCCCATCGAAATCGTCTAGTGAATTGTCTCCAAGGGCTTTGGCAAGACTGCGGAGCGAACGTTCTCTCGGCTCCAATACTGCTGGAACCGGAGTCTCTTTGGTGACTTGACGACTGACTGATTGGCTTGGATCTAGTGGCTTTCGACGGGGTTGTGTGCTGGGGACTGTGGGTGGAAACCCATAGCCAGATGGTGGTTTAAGTGATGGGTCTGGTGTCAAAGAGTTCCCAGCGAATATTTCTGGAGAGGGAACACCAAGACGGCTCGATATGTCGTCACCGATTTCTCCCAACTTGGGGTCTGCGTTATGTTCATCATTATTATATGCCTTGTTCTTCAGTGGGGAAACGTCTTTGTGCGTCTCTTCTGGACTAGGTCTTGGTATGCAGTCCCCATTGTTCTGGGTCTGATGCCGTGGTTGTAGTAAGGCATTGCTCTTGAGAGGTGATACCGAGGGGCATGGCGCGCTCATACTAGAATCGTGGTCGTTGTCGCCCCAGATCTCGTCACCAAAGATGTCGCTAAGTCCGGTTGGTCTCCGCTGTAAAGGCGTAGGCTGGGGAGGGGGCTCATCGACTGGGACCGGCAAGGGGCCTTGCTCGTCGTGCGGCGAGTCATCAACGTCATCCACCAGATGTCTTTCAGTCCTGGGCAGTCTAGAGATAACAACGTCTCGTGATGATTCCGAGATCTGTATGGAGGGTAGCTCCGCCTCCTCGCCTCCCACACCTATGATTTCTGGGCTCGCGGTTTCGAATGTCACATGTAGTCCTTTATTTTGCCGCGGCTTCGGCCTTCGATAAACATCGACAACGTTCGTGGGCTCGAGAATTTCTACGGCTGCAGGGGACTGCGGAGCTGCAAGAGTGTTGTAACGATGGTTGATTCCCGCAAGCTGAATTCCTGCTTTGGGTTTTGTGGTAGCGGTTTGTAGAAAATTGGCAACATCATTGTCTGTCGATTCTAAATCGCCCACACTTCTTCCAAACCTTCCCTCGGCAGAGAAGAGCTTTCCACCCCATCTGTGCTTGCCCAACGATTTATGTTCGCTACGGGCTTCCTCTGCGGGGCTTCGATCCTCCGGCATGGTGGGGGTTTCATTGATTCTTGGAGGCAGAGCAGCTCTGCTTCGCTGACTCTTCAGCGAAAGAGAACATGACACTCAAAGCTTTGTTGGGTCTCCAATAGTGGGGGCTTGTAGCTGACAACGTGAAATGTGTCGTTGCGGCACGCGAGCAAGCTTGGCACGTCGAGGGGTCCTTCGTTTTGGACGGGAGCCAAAAAAGGCTCGGATCTAGCGGCCGCTGGGAAGAACCCCTCTCCCCCTGAGTTCATAGATTCGAGCAGACAAGCATGCCGTGAGCGATGTACGGTAGCAGAATTTGCGCGCTCACATTATCGGATGTTTATCGTCTGTCGTCGGTTCCGAAATGCGTGGGGTTAAGGCTGTAGACCTGCGTTCGCTCACGCTCGCCGAAAGTTGCAGCATATGCAACCCACTTGCGGGCAGACAGTACAAGCTCACCTGTGCAAATTCATTGTCGGCAACTGTCAAAACGGGGGACTAAGAAACGGTCAATCACGAATGCATAGATAAAGGAGAAATCTTTAAGCAATATCGTACTGTTGTCATACGGAACAGTAGTAGATTGGAAAGAGACTAAGTTCTCTTCTCTCAAGCCTACTGCCAAGACTGCTTAAAACATAGAAGGGTTCACCTAGTAACCGTCCATGCCCTTTATCTTTACAGCAGTAGGCTTCTACAGTTTACTTTTGCGTATAGACTTATCGGGCTCATGAGAATGAAGAAGTTTTGTCGCAAATATATTGTCAGAATCCGCCTGTATGACAAGTTGTAGAATACAGCGTTTTGGCCGCTAGTGATCCCTGGAGCACTACCGGGAAATATGGAAAACGATAACTCCGGGCGGTAAGTCCCATAAATGCTAGGTGTAGACGGATACCACCTAAAGTAGGTGAACCCTTCTCCTTAGCGCCCAAGAGTGTACTTTACCTAAAGTCAAGCAGCAAGGTCGCTCTTTGTCACTCTTATGAGCGTGCTTCTGATCTTCTGATGAATGTATGGTTGGCCTTTGAGCACCGTACGATGGAAGCAAGCTACCAGCACATACCTTACCTTCTACAGCGATAAGCCAAGCATGGCTTTCTATGATGAAGAAGCAGCCTCTGAGCAAACATCACACCTCATCCGAAATACATTGCGTAGGCTCAGGCGGTGGCACAAAGGTTCGCACTCTTGATGGGAGCAAGCAATGAGCTGGTGATCTTACTGATCTTGTACAGGATCACCTCGACAGCAACTCGTTGTTATCTTATGCTGGGTCTTTCTCCTCTACCTAGCCCTTCGGGCCTCGAAGAATTTCACTCTTAGCTCCTCGCTCTCTCCAGCCACTTTAATATCATGCAACTCTATTAGAGACCGGGTCTCGCAGTCAGTGACGATCCCCAAACCTCCGGACAAAAAGATTCTAGCCCAAACTTGGCAGTCATTACAATCCTCTTTCGACCAAAACAAGCCGCAACCTCTGGATCTCAATCTCGTGACATTTGAGAGTTTGACGGTGTTCCCTCCTTTGCAAGACATCCAGTCTCATACCCACCTTGAGAAGGTTGATGCCGATGCAACACGCAGGAGCCATATCGAAGTTGTGAAGAATATTCCTCCGTATCCAGAGGATCTTTACAAAGGCCGTGGGATTGTGATACTAGCTGGTGGTAGATTTTCACCCTTTGCTGAAACAGGCATGGGTATGCTGCGCGAGATTGGCAGTACCCTGCCTGTAGAAATCTGGATGAAGGACAGAGCAGAAGAGAAGGCAGGCTGGTGCAAAGATATCCTGCAAGATGGCATGGTCTGCCGACGGCTCAGTGATTACATGGATACCTCGAAAATGGAGTCTGGGTATCAACTCAAGGTCAATTCTATTTTGTTCTCGTCTTTTGAGCAGATATTGTTTCTAGACGCGGACAACGTCCCAGTGAAGAATCCCGACGCCATCTTCGACGCGCAGACCTTCACAGAAACAGGTGTCATATTGTGGCCCGACTATTGGAAACATTCTGGCGCGCCTCTTCTTCCCTACGAAGTTGGTCTTAGTGACACTGCATCCGAGCTTTTCAGAGAGGATCAAACTGCGGAGTCCGGACAACTAGTATGGGACAAGAAAAGACATTGGAAGGTATGATGAAGCGGGCCCTCCGATTTCCCGTCATCTACAGAATGTATGCTAATAGATGGGGCCAGGCGCTATGCTTAGCAGCATATTACAATTACTATGGACCGCAGCACTATTATACGCTGATATCCCAAGGCTGGGCAGGCTGGGGTGACAAGGATACTTTCCCAATTGCACTGCGGGCGATGCGAGAGAACTTTCACATGGTTCCTCATCAATTGAGAACGTTGTTCGTGAATGGTACCACGTCTGGGATTGGGATGCTGCAAGGCGATCCGACCAATAATGACGTGTACATGCCAATGTTCTTACACTCCAACATGATCAAATGGAGTATACGGAACTTCCTGTGTCTTGGGTGCTCCTCCGATCAGGACGATCCCGTCCCCATGAGCTTCCTCGAAAAGCCGGACTCTCCAATTAATCCTCACTTGAAGCAACATTCACGTATCTTCAAGTTGGACGAAATGCACTATATGGGTATAGATCCGGAACCATTGATCTGGAAAGCCATGGAGCATACTGCATGTAGAAGCGTTTGGAAAGACGATGGTCTTTGCCTTCGAACGAGAGCACACATGACGCAGACTTTCGGGCACCAATTCGGACCACCCGGCGTGATGGCTGGCTTTCTCGGCTATGGAGATCGTGTCTGCATAAAAGAGCAATGATGAAGTGTGCGAACTGATTGCCTCAAGAATCTACGACTTGGGCTATCACTACCATTTTGTAACGATGCGGTGCCGCCAGGCAGCCCATATCAGAGCCATCTTGGTGGCCTTAAGAGCTCTCTGGGTTTGCTCCATTAGCGTCGGCGTTGGCGGTTGAAAGGGCATATTCGTAATCCGCTTGGGTAATTTCATGGTGTGGGAAAGGGGATGGCTGATAGAGTTTTTCGGCGCACTTTTAGAATACTACGTGTGGGATCGCGTGGTCCAACGTTGTCGACGACCAAAGTACTAATGCGCACGTCGCGCACCGTACGTGCGTACGTCAATAAGCCTAGAGTCCAAGAATAGAAAGATCTGCATCAGGGTCAAGCGTCCTTGGCTCTGATCGCTCTTTCTGGCATTTCAACCAGATGCATCCTTGATGGTCCTCATGATTGTCGGTACATCATTGCCTTGACGTGTCCAAATCGCGGCCTGAAAATAGTGCTGTAGTTCGGTATCCCAACAATGTATTGGCTCACGTCCTCGGCCCCTCGGCTGTATACCTACTATCTATTCTCTGTGCACAAGATCTACAGCTATCGCTTGCCAATAGGGTCAATGCGCACCCTTCTTCGAGGGCTTACGCAGTATACTGCTCTAGTAGTGTACCGGCCCGGCTTATCCTGTTCGTCCAAATATCCATGTTATGTTGGGAAACAAATAGATGCTCGAGACAGCAATTACGTAGCCTGTAGCACTGGACTGCTTTCCCTAGCCAACGACTATATCGGGTCGAGAGTGCAGAGTGTCAAGCAAGTCTGCTCAAAGCGTAGTGGCAGTTCTCGGGTTGGCAACGACCAGAACCATCACTCGAGATTTCTCCACCACGTTTTTAGCCGCAGCATCGTCGCCATCTCAAACCACCCCACAAAACCCACGACGCCATCATCCTGCAAGCACCACCAGCTCTTGCGTTTCAGCCTGCCGACACGAGCCATTCGCTACCGACCGATTTTTGCGGTCGACGTTTAGCGACCACAGCTCGCAATTCGACCTCCGATCCGACCTTACGACAATCGAATCTGTCGCTGCCGCCTCACCCGCCGTTACTGCCTCACGCCTCAACGCTGCATATTCTTCCGTTCACTCAGCCAGCCAACAACAGTGTTTTGAGCTCACAGGATATTGCAGGCTGCAAGAACATAGACTTGCCGTAGATGGAGGGGTGAAGGCATGGCCACTGAGACCGGGTGGCATGGTCAAATATATTGTCCTGCGCGAATCAGCGAGGCATCGGAGGCCGCAGCATGGTCTGAGACTGGATATGACATGGCAAAGCCGGTCGGATGCTCGAGGTCAAAGAGTTGGACTTTTCGGAAATGGCCGACTACTTTGCGATTAGAGTGGCTACGATCAGGGTCCCGCAGTGAAGGAAGACTCTTAGGAATCTGCCTGCTACAAAGGCTGTTGTTGGTAACCTTTTTACTCATCAGACCTTCAACCGCGGTCTTTGTCACCTTCTCGAATTGCTTGAGCCCCGACATCATCAACTCGAACAGTCCGCAGCAGCTACAGTTCGTGCCGCTCTACGTTTGGGCCACCTTCAATTCCAGTGCTGCCAGCCACAATATCAATGTCACTGCGTATGGCAACGTGGCTGGCATTGCGACCCAGCAACCATATCCCGCTCATGATGACCCACAATGGAGAAACCCAAATGCTACCGTGGGCAAGATTCCGGACGTTGCTGGACCGGCTAACGACCAGAAATATACGACATTTACGACCCAATTCAACGTACTTGATTACACACCGTATGACCCGCCAGCAGTCAGATTGTGCAATAGCTCGTCATTGACCCAATGTCCACTTACTCCGGTCTTCAATTTCAAGGGTAATGAGTAAGCTATAAAACTCCATCCCATGATCTGGAGAACCTTCACTAATTCGCCTCTCTTTGCCTGCAGGAGCATTGTCGGAGAGCTGCCTGCCTTGACAGTTGCGCATACCCTCTACTCCAGTTATGCTTTCACATCAATCAATACCATACTACGATTAAAGTCTGGCGACTCAAATGCGGCTCCACTTGCATGCGTCGAAACCAGTATTACGCCGGATCTAGGCAATGAGCTTATTAATACCCTGACTTACTTACCGCTTGTGGTTCTTATATTGGTTGCGATTGCTACGGCCTGCGCTGCGATCTTCAGTCCATGGGGTTCTGCGGATATCTTCAAGTTCACGAGCAATTATGGCAGAGATGACGACCTTCTGAGACTAGTGACACCAGGCTTTGGCGATTGTCTCCAATACCTACAGTTTATTGTGCTAGCTGGATCACTAAGCCTCAATTATCCTGGATTCTTTCAGCCTGTTGTGAGCCAAATCAGCTGGTCTGCTCTAATGTTCAACGAAAGCTTCGTTAGCCATGGCAATGGTTCCCGGAGTCTGGCTGATGGCATGTACGTGGTCAATGGGTCCTATGGTCTCGATAGAATGAGCCAGTTGGTTGGTATGACATCCGACAAAGATATATGGGCCGGCATGGTGATATGGCTTGTGCTTATCGTAATTGCCATCGTTCTTCTGATACAGGCCGGCTTCATCGGCCGTTGGGCATACCGCTTTTTCTCCAATACCCAGCAAGAGGATCTCAGGCAGAAGAACTTACCCTTTTCCGTGGGCAACGCCATAAGGATTGTATTCAACTACTTCCTCCTGCCGGTTGTGTCGCTGTCAACATATCAGCTAGTCATTGCTTCGCGCTCTCCTGGGACGACAGTTGGGATTGCGGCTGTTCTGCTCGTTTTCCTGGTTTGCTTCGCAGGGTACGTCTTATGGCTTATAGCGACCACACGTCCACGATCCTACTTATTTGACGATCTGCCGACCGTCTTGTTCTATGGGCCGCTTTACAACACCTACTCCGACAATGCGGCCACTTTCGCCCTCGTACCCGTGATGCTTACGTTCATTCGAGGCATAGCAATCGGAGCTGTCCAGCCATCTGGCATTGCTCAATTAGTCTTGCTGGCTATCTGCGAAGTCATCATGATACTAACGCTCAATGCCTTTCGTCCCTTTCACTCTCCAACTTCAATGAATACGTTTCACACCATTTTTGCAGTCATTAGACTTCTGGTCATTCTGCTAAGTACAGCCTTTTTGCCTTCATTGAGCGTGAAAGATACGCCGAGGGGTTGGATAGGATACATCATCCTTCTAGTGCATGGTATGGTGCTCGTTTTCGGCTTCTTCCTCAATGCGTGCCAAACGCTCATCGAAGTGTTGGCTAGACTGGCAGGCGCAGGAGGTGAGGATGGTGTTGGTGGAGGAGCAGCCAGAGGTGGTCTCGTAAAGGTACTTACTTCCTGTGTTTTGAGTTTATACAGGCATGACATGCTTAGAGATGGGAAGGCTAATTATGTGTTCATCGTAAAGGTCTTCGGAATGCGGCAACTTTCGAGAAGGAACCCTAGACGCGGAGGTAGAGCTCGACACAGTGTAGGCTCCGATGCAGCCATACTAACCCAGGAGTCTGACCAAAAATCTTTGCAATGGAATGGTGGCCGATCAAGGAGCGCTTCGGGAAGCTCAGCCATCTTGCTAAACAGGCAAGGCGCAGGAGACAACCGCCGGAGCGTCGGACTTGATTCAGCTGGGAGCGCGGGTGGAACGGGAGATACACCCATCTCTGGCGGAGCGAGTGCTTTCTCCTACCTTCCCGGTGGAAGCCAAGTCGCAGGCCATGGTGGATCTGGTGGGGGCATAGTCAATCTTCGCAGCGCCGAGGCTGCCGATCCATACTATCGTCAGCCAAGGGCGAGGAGGACCACTCTAGATACAGACTCGCCTCATGAGCGAACCCAAACATCTTGGGGTACGGCTGACTGGGCCAACAGGAGGTGGAGTCATCATAGTCCTGACCTGGAGGGGTCGCCCAAGCCCATCGCCGAGGGCCCACCAGCGTCTGGACGTGGAACACCAATCCCAGCTTACTTAGGCGGCAATAGAGATCGTTCTGATTCTGATGGCGATGACCCACGACAGTCAAAGACTGACTACGCCACGAGAGAGGTTGACTTCTATTATGGGGTTAGAGGCCCTGCATTGTCAAATCAGCCAACTCGAAGGCTCAAGACGGGACCCGCTGACCCTACTGGAGCAGTAATCTCTGCTTCAGGATGGATCAAGAGTCTATTTGGCGGCAAGACTAAAGAAAAGGGTAAAGGCTTCGAGGTCGTCAGAAGCTCGAGGGCACCTGCAACGGGGCGACGAACGCCTTCCGGTGTAGCTATACCCGACGAAGATGCTCCCTACTCTGACGAGCCTGGAGCCGCTCAGCCAGAGAGATCTCGGGACCTTGCATTGAGCGACGAAGGCGACGCCATTGGAGCAGGGACTCGGCATCTGCCCGAGGATGAGAATTCGAGCCCGTTAACCACCGATGATGAACGCAACGATGACGGCTCTGTGTCTGACGGAGAGTGGCACCAGAATCCAGAAAGCCAGGTCTCTCATTTTCCACCCACTTTACCGACGATTGAAACACCGGGAGGCATCGAATTACCAAGTCGGATCGCCTCAAAAGCAAGTTCGCGGCCTACCCGCGAAAACACACGGAGAAGCATGAGACCTCCAAACATTCCTCGAAAGAGCTCAAGGCGCGATTCTACGACTGATTTGAACACAGTCGGGGAAAGACTATCAACGGTAGCGGCCTCACCACCAACAACTCCTCAACGCTCAACCAGACCCGGTGAGCCTTACGCCCAGCCTCAAACCACTCTTCAGCCCCAAGAAGATCATATCAGGCGCCTCCCCTTCAGTTCCAAACATCAAACTTCTCGTTCGCAAGACACCCACAATTCAATTGGGAATGCTTCAATGAATTCGAGTATATTCTCGCCCGGTACTCAAGAGAGTGATGACCCCGTCGGCCATGCAAGACACTCCTCATCTGCCCTAGGTTCCCTAGCTCCCGATCTTCGAATTGACAGACCTTCAAGCATGGGCTACGTGCAGCAACACCGTGCTAGTGATAACATTCACACAGCAAGGGCTGGTGATCCCCAGATGCTTGGTACTAGCGCCGAACTTGTCAACAGCTATGGCCGAAGGAGTGTCAGCCCCGATGTTGGAGAGCCTCATGCTCTCTAGAAGCGAATGTCTTCCTCGGTAATCCTCCAATGCACACCCATTTCTACTAGGCAACGAATTTCCTTTAATATGCGAAAGGTCTGGTGGCGTTATTCTTTCTAAATCATATGGGGCATACATTTAGCGCTGCATGGCATATGGGGCGTTTCGAGCATATGGATGTGCATATGGACGGCTTTCAGGCTGGGAAGTAGATTGTAGATTAGGCTCTAATTGTGACATAGCTCGAGGGTTTACGAGCATGGAAGGGAATCAAGGTAACCGTAGTTTAGCATCCACATAATAATGAAGACCCCCAAGCAAATACTTTCTTGTTCTACTTGACTCAATTAGTAGTAGCAAGTTCTGATACCCTAGAGTGTTTGTTCATTTTTGGGATTCCAATCTTGATCGCGTTCAATGTGCCTAGCCGCCGCCAACTCATCCAGCTCCAAACTACGCGTTGACCTCCGTTATGCGTTATTTGCGCTCATGTGGTGCGGCGCCCCTTGATCCAGGACTACGGCTTGAAGTCGAATTACGGTCTCTCAGATTTTAACAACATCGCTCGTCGTGACAACAACGTTGCAAGCTAAACCCGTGCCCATTTGATCCGCCCTGATCTATATCTTAGCCTAACTGAGGACATCACACCTATCGAAGCTGACAGTGACGCAAACGCATTCCCGAGATATTTTTGTTCGAAGGCCAGCAAGCCAACAGTCATTCTACCAGCCACAGGACCCGGCCTCCAGCCTTTCTCTACTCTACTTAGAGAACAGTACCAGCTAACGCCGAGCTACATATTGTTCTTGCCGTTAAGGCAATCAAGCTGGAGAACCATCGCCACCAGTGGGCAAGTCTGCACAACCTCCCAGCCTCACCTGGGGAACGCCCGTTCAAGAGGCCGCGTTTGGCCTCCAAACACTGCATGGATCCGTCTTTTGGAATCTCAAGCTTTACGCTACCTTCTCAGCGTCTACATCATGGACATCCTCCTCGCACAAACTCTATGCAGACTGTGCATGGCCACCCCGAGCCCAACGTAGGAAGGAGTGGGGGTCTGCTGAGAAGGGAGCACAGTGATAGTGATCTGCTGGAGAATATAGCAGACTCAAGAAGCAGAATATCTTCGGACAGGGCTACAGCGGCCATGGAAAGGGAATCGTGGATGCGACTCATGAGAAACCCGTCGAGCGGAAGACAAGATTCTGCAAGCCGGGCGCAACTAGCTGCCAACAGAGTCGCCATGATAGCAGCGGATAGAAGGAAGAGACTTTCAGAACATTCGGAAGGGCAATCTGGGAGAAGGACATCAAGCAGCCTGTCGTTCGTGCCACCGTCAGGTCGCTCGAGGCAGAATTCCATAATGGATATGCGTGATCGGCCTTTTGTTGAAGCGCCTCCTCCGCCCGGTGGAAACAATTCCTCTACGCAAAGAATCGCAGATCGTCCACTACCACGGAGATCAAGCATAGATACCTCGCGTGACCGAAGGAGTTGTGAGATTACACTCCCACGGTGGGAGCCAGATATTGAAGTACCGAAGTGCCCAATTTGCAAGACGGCTTTCAGCTTCTGGTATCGGAAACATCATTGTAGGAAATGTGGACGGGTCGTATGTGCGAATTGCTCTCCACATCGCATTACTATACCCAGGCAATTCATTGTGCATCCGCCGGAGGAAGCTCCCCAAAGCCCAACTGATCCAGTCAACACAGGGGTGGATCTTGTGGACCTGACTGGTGACAGTGAGGCGGATGATGGATTGCCGCCTCCGGACGCAAGACCACAAAGTTCAGACTATAGAATTGATCCTGCCTTGGGCGGTGGACAGGAGGTCAGATTGTGCAATCCTTGCGTGCCTGATCCTAATCCACTACCTCATCTTCCATTCTGTCCGTCCGGGGTTCAGCCTCCTGGCCCTTTCCCGAGACCAGACCGGATATCCTCTCTTGACAACAGACCCTCGGTTCCAAGCTTGACGGCTTCTGATGATTGCCAACAGCCCGGTCTGATGAGACGATTCTCTTCCGGCCGCTCAGAGTATCGACACGGCCATCCCCCACGATTCGATGGAAGCGCATTTCAACCCATGGCGCTACCAGGCCTCAATACTAATACTTCGACGAGTGTACGACACAGTCATGCACCGAGGCTTGCAGAGTCACCCCTGACTCCTCCAGGGTATTCAACGATCTTCGGATCAGCGCCCAATCAGACTGCACATCAAGTGAGATTTCAACTCTTCATGACGTGTTCTGTACTAACAGACGAAGCGCCGTCTTTCATCACTGTTACAGGATCGTGCCGCTTACCCTCGCCATCGGCAACATGCCTCTGCGGGAATTATTCCATCCTCTTCTCGACATCGCCCGATACCTGATCTTGAAACGCCAACACAGCGCTCAGCACCGCAGCCTCAAATCCGAGAGGAAGACGAATGCCCGATCTGCCACCAAGCTCTCCCACCTAAAGGCCCAGACGGCTCAGAAGTGGCCCGCGAAGCTCACGTTCAATCTTGCATTGAGACTCATTTCTCCTCCTCGGGTCCAAGGGCAAATCATCCCCCACCTATGGTAGCACCAGGGACAGCCGTAGCAGCAAGCGCAACGGCGCCTTCTCAAGCAGCTGGGCCGCGTCTTATACCCGCAGCTCACCCCGTGTCAACGGGTTCCAGTGACATGCCATCTGCATCTTTCCAGCAGCGAAGGAGAGTCGCTGGTATGCTGGTGTATCATGCCAGCGAGAAAGACTGCGTGGGCGAGGATGGAGGGGGAGCTCAGGAGTGCGTGATATGCTTTGAAGAATTTGCTGTGGGGGACGAGATGGGACGGTTGGAGTGTTTGTGCAAATTTCATAGGGTGAGTCTACTTCGAGAAATGTAACTGACCCTGTGAAAAAGATTCTGATATGATGCTGCAGACATGTATACGGCAATGGTGGGATATGAAAGGTCCGGGTGCTTGTCCCGTGCATCAGGAGGGTACTTGACCTTTAGCTCTGTCCTAAGGATTTCCGCAACGCATTGTTAGGAATAACGCTGAGTCTTGGAACCTGGGTGCTGATGTCAATTTGATCATCTAACGGTCGACGCAAGGCAAGATTTAGATTTTTAGACACTGTCACGAAATACCAGAAGCTCTGCTCTTTGATCATTCTCATCAAACACGCTGGCGCAGAATCGGCACTTCGGTTTCTTACGTGCTCGGTTTCGACAGAATGATTGTCGCCTGTTCAACTGACGAACCGCTAAAGCATACAATTTTCCGGCTCTCCGTCGAGGAGATAGTGACCGCCACAACCGACTTGTTGCCAGCTTGCTTGCTTATGGCATTGCTCTCTCATATATACAAATGTCCCAGAGCCATACCGTTTCGAAGCTACGTCGAGATATGGTCCCACTCGAGTTTTCACCTCACAACTTCGATCCACTAAGTCAAGCCTTTACTTCGTCTCGTCGGTATGACCTGGTCCTTGATCTCGCTTCGGTTGTCTCGACCTGAGTTCGGCCTTGGAGGCGCACTTGATGCTAGACATCCACATCATACCATCTCTCTTAGGACTCTAACTCGCTTATCTCCCAATACTGGCGCTAGCTCTAGTAGCGGCCTAGGCCGCTCCTATCCGCTCGCTGATAGATGGAGACCCCGCCGCCAAGCTCTGCTCGTTCTTGTCTCTCCCATCCTTCTCACTGTTCAAAAGGCCGCTCAGCTTCTGGCGATCGCGTGAACAAGGACTGGTTATCATGCTGTTATTGATACCCGCTTGAAAGACCAATATGCAGTGTTGTCGTTTCTCGCCTGTCAGACTTTTGAACGTATTTGAGCAACCGCGGTCAATATATGTCAAGTCTTGCACATAGCTTCTTCTACCTCATTGCTCATACTGTCTAGCTAAGATGTCGCTACAACGTGTGAGCTCTATGGGCTCGTACGAGCAAGTGCGAGGCTCGTCCCCAGCAAGGTCCGAGCACAGAAAGATGTCCTTCAACCCAGTAGGGTCGTGGGGCCCCCCAGCAAAAGAGGAGCCGGTGGGAGCTTTCGAGGTCTCGAAAGGCAAGAGGATACTCCAGGTCGCGATCGCTGTCACCTACTGTCTTTTCTCCGCCGGTGTCGTCTTTGGATACGCTGCACTTAAGCCAGTCTTGGTTGAGGAGGGAGTCTACAGGCAATTCTGTTCAGAAGAGGAAATTGGCATAAGTGAGAGGACTTGCTACGAGCAGGAGATCAGGTACGGTTAATGCAAGGTGAGGTGGAGATCAAGCCTCTAACGATGAATGCTCTCCAGGCTCAATGTCATGTTCACTACTGCAGCCGTGGCGACAAACGTTTGCGCCCTTCCAGTCGGCACCATCCTGGACAGATACGGTCCCCGGGTCAGTGGCTTCATCGGCTGCATACTCCTGACTATCGGTACCTTCCTCATGGCTTTTGCTGCACAGCTACCTTTCGACGCCTACATCCCGGGTTACCTTTTCCTTGCCCTCGGGGGCCCGTTTGTCTTCATCTCTTCCTTTCAATTATCGAATACCTTCCCCCAGCGTTCCGGACTCATACTTGCTCTACTTACTGGTGCCTTCGACTCCTCGAGTGCCATTTTTCTCTTCTTTCGGCTCATCTACTCTGCGTCGAACGGATCATTCACACCGCAAAGATTCTTTCTGATGTACCTCGTTGTGCCTGTATTCATCATGTTTGTTCAAATTTTTGTTATGCCTGCCAATTCCTACAAGACTCTCGGCGAACTCATTACGCAAGTGGAAAATCCATCAGAAGACAGCGGGACTACTGAATACGGGACCGAGGACTCGGCGAGAGGGCGTAGAGATCATGAACAGCGCATAAAGCGTCGTGAAAGCGCTGTGTCAGAGATGACTTCTCTCCTCGGCAAGTCAGGTAACGAGCAACAAGAGCAAGAGTTGGAAAAGAAGAATATTAGCGGTGTCTGGGGTGTCCTTCACGGTCGATCAGCGCTGCAGCAGATCAGAACACCTTGGTTCTGGCTCATCGCTCTCTTCACTGTGATCCAGATGACAAGGATCAATTACTTCGTTGCTACGGTCACTACACAATACGAGTATATCCTTCATAGCGATGCGCTAGCTGAGCATGTGAACCACGTCTTCGACATTGCTTTGCCTGTGGGAGGTCTGCTTAGTATACCTTTTATTGGACTTATCCTCGACAACACGAGCACGACTTTCACGCTCAGTCTACTGGTGGTTGTAGCAAGTACCATCGGCGTGCTGGGATGCTTGCCCTACCTTTGGGCGGCGTATGCCAACATCGCTCTCTTTGTTCTCTATCGGCCGCTCTACTACACGGCGGTCTCTGATTACGCCGGAAAGGTTTTCGGCTATCACACATTTGGCAAAGTGTACGGTCTCATTATCTGCATGGCTGGCTTACTCAACTTCTCACAAGCAGGATTGGATGCTTTGACACATAAGACTTTTCATCGGGATCCATTACCTGTCAATTTGATTCTACTGTTCCTTGCTTTACTTGTTGGCATAGTGCTTGTTGGGTATGTCTTTTGGATGAGTAAGACTTCAGAAAGAGAGCGGCTGGACGAAGAGGCAGAGGAGACGCCGGACACAGTGATGCCCGGTGCTTCGGGTGGGACTCATTGAAGTGTTGGTGACAGATATCGCGATGTCGTTTACGATCATTTTGCACACATGGACGGTTCAACGATATTCTTTGCATATACCCCTTATGTTCTATCTCAGTATCCGAGTCAACATTCTACGACCTTGCATTCGTGAAGCTGTTGAAACGTGCATACCTAATTAAGTCGATGTGGTTCACCTTGATAAAAGATCTGAAGACTAATTAAGAGAAAAATTCAGGCCGTCTTACTCTTTCGCTAGACAGTTTACATCACAAATCATGATGAACCACAATGCGTTCCACGCCTTACCTTATTATACAAAGTCCATATACAGACGTAGTGTTCACCGTCTTCGCCTTTATCCCCAGCGCAGCCTACAGTTTGGTAGTGCTGTGTCCATATCGAATTTTCATCTCCCGGGTAGTACTCCAGCCTTGCGGCCAGCATCAGATCTCTCAGTCGCACAGATAGAACAATATATTCACGGGCAGCCACGCGTGTGGCTTCGTCGAAGAAGGAGATTACATCTTGCCCGGGAGATTAAAAGATGCTGTAGGTGCGTTGACTCTCTTTGGTTCGTTGGCTCAACAGTCATTGGTGAATGAAGGGTATTCGATGATGGTCGAGCGGGGGTTCTGGCCTACGAAATGGTTCAAGGATCGAGATGCTGGTGCTGGTGCTGGTGCTGGTGAGTGAGTGGGTGGGTGATAATGATTGGATATGGCAATTGAGAAGTCGAACTTCACCTTGGGTTGAGAGTTTTGTTGATACAAGCTATATAATGTAATCTGGGTTCGAAGAAGTCCTTCAATATGAAGATAGCAGTGTTCAAGGGCTGCGAGTCTGTATTTAGGAACAGTGTCGCATGAAGACATGAATTATGTCTCTGGATATCACAGGAGCTAGATAGACTGGCACGAAGACTGCCACGAGATATGAGAAATCCTCAGCTCGTAGAAGGGTTGTTGGCTGCGTGGAACTTCGAAGGACTCGGTGATTACACAGATCGAGTTCCACACGCAATCTTCGATGGTAAAATGGCCGAGAACCACGAGGTAGTATCACGCTCTCTTAGAACCCTTCTTCCACAAGAAGTGCTCCCATGAAGTCTCGTAGAAACCTAATGGCATCGATTCAGATTTGTGATGCAAGGCTAACGCTGTTGAGCATAGTGTATTTCAAAGTAATGGAGACCCTAAAGTATCCTGCTATCTCCGACGTGTGACACTCCATCGCGCAACAACAATCACCAACGTTGTCGTCCCTATCTTCTTGTGTGGTGTTGCATGAGCAGTAGCCCTGAAAGGAGCTGCTGGCGTCGGAGAAAATTCGCCTTCCGCACCGACACCGCGGCCCTCTCCTTCCCCGTCTGCCGACAACCTAGTCAAGCCTGCCGCTATCATGGCCGACTGTGAGTATCAAGGCGTTCAGACACAGGAGAGTGAGATCGATCCTCGTTTGCACGAGGTCTCGACGACTTCGCAGCCATACTCGAGTGTCCCAGCTCAGAGCGGTACTTCAACCCACTTCAGACCGCCCCCACCATCACCATTTCAGCAGCAACAGCAACAGCAGCAACAGCAGCAACCGCAACTGCACCACCAGCAACACTATATTCCTCCACGAACCTGGCAACAAGATGGCTTTCCTTACTATGCTCCCCCGGGCCAGCACCCACCACCAATCGCTCACATGCCACAACACCCAACTCATTCTTATCAAACCTATCAAGACCCCTCAGGTGCACAGATGCAGCCAGCAATGCCAGCAATGCAAGCGGAAGCGACCGATTCCAAACGTACTCGAGCGTGCGAGGCATGCAGAAATTTGAAGGTGAAATGTGAACCAATTCCGGAAGGTGGGCGCTGCAAGAGATGCGCAAAAGCAGGCCGCAATTGCGTTACCTCAGCTCCAAGCCGGAAGAGACAGAAGAAGACCGACAGCAGGGTTGCCGATCTGGAAAAGAGGATTGATGATCTACAACGACAAATGAAATCGGCTAAAGCAGACAATGCCAGTGAGAGTGATGATGATGGGGACGATGGGGAAGGAGAAACATCACAGATGGATTTGATGGGCAGCAGACCAGATCAGCAGTCCTCTTACAATCCAAACCCACATGAGAATCCTTGGAAACGACGCTTTGCCGAGTTTGAACAAGACGGGTCCTCGGGAGCCGTTTTACCAAATGTTCATGTACCGCAAAACCAACGTCCAGCAAGCGATGCTCCGGCTCTGATACCAGAAGCCCGCATGTTTCCAGTACCAAGTCCCAGGGCTCCGAACCAAGAAGGACATGGCGCCGCTACAACAACGTATGGAGAAGTGGATGTTGTTGGCCGTGGACTTGTGCAGGCAACGACAGCCGATGAGCTTTTTAAACGCTATACTAAGCTGATGGCTCCGCACATGCCTATCGTTATTTTCCCAGATAACACAACTTCAGAGATTGTGCGCCAGTCGAGCCCCATCCTATTCCTTGCTATCCTGAGTGTCGCGGCTGGAGAAAACTATCAAGATCTGCAAATTAAGCTCAATAAAGAGATCATGCACACCTTAGCTGGTCGTATTATCGTTAGGTGAATATTTCCCACGGTTTTCATTTCTACTTGGCACTGGCTTTTGGGGAGCAGGTGCGAACTTTTGTGCCAGTCTCATACGATCATGCACCGTATCTCGCAATGTTTTTTCGAGACCACAACCTTGCTAACCATTAAACCTCGAATAGCGGAGAAAAATCTTTAGAGCTCATCCAAGCTCTCCAGGTCGTCACCATATGGTACTGGAGAGAGGCGAATGGCGATTCAAAGTACTACCAATTTGTTCATATGGCAGCCACCATGGCAATCGATCTTCGCCTCAATAAGAAAGCTGAGGTCAAGAGACAACCGCTCTTTGACTTGCAACAACCAAAATCCTTCATATCTGACACGGAGTCTCTTGAATGTAGAAGGGCCTGGTTAGGCTGCTATTTGTTGACCTCGAGGTAGGCCGAAACCTTTGTCACCCATGTCTCCATTTCCCTGCTAACCAGTATTCGCGCACAGCATCGCAATGGGTATGAGGCGCCCAACACTAGTACGTCATAGTGATAACAACAAGTACTTCGAAGACTGTATCACAATGCTTCGACGACCGGAAGATACTATGGGTAACGATCATAAGCTTTGTGATTTGGTACGGCTGCAGACCTTTGCGGATAGTCTGGCGGTGCAGATCCTGCCTGACGATAGCATTATCATGTCCGAAGCCAAAGTGCGAAGCGCACACAAGGGGTTCGAGAAGCAAATGAGAGAATGGCACGAGCAAACAGGCAGAGATGAGGAATCTTGTAAGTGGCAGACCATTCTTCTTCTATAATTCTGGCTAGAGTGGCGCTTTTGATGGGTAATCTATCATGCTGATCAGGTCGCAGTGTCGATATCGCTTGCGTACAACGTTATCAACCTGTACATGTACGAATTGGCAATGCAACATGTCTCCAGTCCGGAACCTTCAAAGACCCCACGCCCTCGAAGCAAGATCAACCAGTCTCACACCCAGTCAGTGTCCAATACGGCTCTCACATCCATCCTCGGCATACTCGACACATTTAATAAGTTCAGCGTGCAAGAAATTCGAACACTCCCCGTATTCCACTTCGCGCAGATCGCTCATGCTAGCGTCTCATTAATCAAGATGTATTTCGTTGGAAAGGTAGACTCAGAATACCATAAAGACGTTCCAGTAACAGCAAATATAGTGGAGGAGCCTCTCAGCAGTCTCCTCAGCTCTCTTCGGTTGTCATCTGCAGACGGCAAATCGCTCGCAGCCCGCTCCTACCTGAAAATGATGGGCGCATTGCAAACGGTATTCATTGAGCACAAACATACCACCATCGAATCGATCAAGGCACGTTTCAGCGGGGTACCGTCGATGAAAGACACACAGATACTCGACCTCGAGGAGCCTCAACCGATACCGCAACAGCGGACAGCTTCCCACCGGACAGGAGAGATGCCAGCGAACAAGCTACATTTACTGAGTGCAGCAGCTATGGAGCAGTCGAATGCGGCTGGGTCCGAAGCGTCTGATTCTAGAAGTCATACGGCCGAGGATGGCGAAATGGCTGCTATGGGACAGCTCGTTGGGGAGGAGGACATGGGCTTTATCAGTGACGAAGGGTTTCTGGGCATCATGCAGACGATGTTTCTCAAGGGTGTGAGATAGGCAGGCAATGTCCATGATGCATAGGCAGAGTGGTTTGGATGTTGTATCACTCGTGGTTGAAGGGCGGTTTGTGTACTCTTGCGCTGGTCCCATCAAGCCAGGAAGATGAGACCTTGTCAAAGCCCACATCATGCCCATACACATCAAGAATGCGACTTGCAAGCAACATTTAAGGTCCACACGTATAACACCGTTGTGTGTATCCTATTTTACGAACGCTAGCTCTAGCGGTTTAGAAAGTCTCGGTCCAGACCGGGAGACCGGCACGACGTTCATCATACATTCTACTTTACTCTCTGGACTCCCAAACGCAAGCCACGTCGCACGGTCCATGAGTCTTCCTGGCTGGCAACTCTCGGCACTCAAATTCACTCTCAAGATTGATAGAAACTATCCAAAGTATTTGGAATTACCCCGCCGATAGCGTTCCTCCAGCGACGTCTCGTTGACCGTCTTCACCGCTCTCGACGGCACCAGGCTCCATGAGCTTCGTACAAGGACCGTCAAAGTTCGAAAAAAGACCTGCATATTTCTCGAATGAAAATTGATTTGAGTAGCTACGACAACAGGCACCAGCCTGACACAACCGACGACCAGTTCCGGCCGATAGTTATGGTCATAGAGTCTTCGGTCTTGACTTTATGCCTCAAACCCTACTGCTCCTCTTTTTGCTTCTAGAACCGCTAGTCCGGACCTTCTAGCTCGCGGACACTACTTTGAAACGGTCCCCCAGGATGTATCATGATTTGGAAGAGCCGCGCCACATGGGCGGAGGAGGCCAATCACCTTGCCCTTCTCGGACCAAAAGGCTATAGGAGATGGTATTTGGAGGCTACATTTCGAGACCTTGACGGCAATGGCTTGTTACCCGGACATTTAGCAATCGTTAGGACGACTGAAGATGTGGCGTCTTTGCCGGCACCATTTGAATTTGCCATATTGGGCGGGGTTATGTGGGGTTATTTGTAAGAAGTCAAGAAGCAGTCTCTACCGAGCTGTTTATATTCTTCCACCATCCTTCTGCAATATTAGTCCTCTCTCTTCCTGGCTACCAACCTCTCCACACGAGCAAGAATCTATATACCCAACAGCTAGATCCAACACGCAAATATGACGACCTACAACGGAAAATGCCACTGCGGCGAAACCGAATGGACCGCCAAGTTGGACGATAGCTCTGCTAGTCATATTCTCTGGTAAGCCTTGCCATGATCTTGACCCTGGCAGCTATGATTACCTCAACATGCCACCCCTCCGCTTTTCAATACCACCAGCAAACACTGATTTGTTTTTCCCCAGCCATTGCGACGCTTGCAAACTCCTCTCAGGCTCTGAAAACACACTCAATACCGTGGCCAACAAGGACGACCTCAAAGTCACCAAAGGTTCTCCCAAGACTTATACCTATCACGGAGATTCTGGTACGGTCCCCAATGCCCAACCATGGGCTTCTATACCACTCCCCTACCTACCTACCGACCTCCACAATCCTTCAAATGTCGTATGAACAAGGACTCACAATCCCCCCACAGGCAAGCCAGTAAACTGCTACTACTGCCCCAACTGCACATCACACCTCTACCACCACCAGACCGTCCTGGGCGACAAAATCATCGTCCGCACGGGATTGTTGAAGGGAAGCAATGATTTCAAGGTCGCGGCGGAGATTTTCGGAAAGGATAGGTTGAAGTGGCAGCCTGAGGTCGCACATACGTTTGAGGGCCCACCGCCGTCGTAAGAGATGACGGTCACGTGATTATGGGATGGATGACCGGAGGTTAGAGATTGAGACATTGTATGAGTAGTGCTTCTTCATAAGGGTTTAGAGACAGATCCAGCATCACTCGTTGTTGGTCCACGCTATGATTGTGTCGTGTGTCTTCAATGTTGGACAAGTAGTGCGTTATCATACTGTTATACATTCTCGTTCTCTTTATATTGGAGCCGAGTGATATGTGACACTGCCACAAGGTTGCAATGCTCAGCTACGGACAATGCCTCGCCCTCCATCTTAGATCCATACTCATATTGGCAGACGGCATCTACGACCATATCACCCTTGAGTCAACCAGAATCAGCCCCAAGATCACATGCCGAGTCACAAGTCCTGTGGGAGCACAATATATGTATCGGTGAAAGACGCCTTCTGCAAAACCCCATCAATCCCCCGCCTCCGACGCCTCTCTCTCCAGCAACCTGATCGGCTCCATACTGATAGCCTTATAATAAGGATTAACAACCGCAATCCTCGCCTCCCACACATCCCCCACCCTAAACCCCCCCTCCCGCTCCGCAGCCTCATTATCCAACAGCTCAACGCCAACGCTCCAATCCGTCAGCCATCCCTGCTGATGGGTATCATACCGCAGATGCGTGCGCACCTCAAACGTCTCCGGCAGCGGCGCTTCCTTGAAGTAAAACGCCCGAAACAAAGCCTGCGTGATCCAATGCTTCGTCGATCCGGACTTGGCGCTGGAGATTTTGCGTTCGCGCTGAAGGGCCGTGGTGGTGTATTCCTCGACCGCGGCGCGGGAGAAGGGGAGGTAGGCGTCGGAGGTGCTGCCGAGGAGGGAGGTGCCGGTTGCGGCTTCGTAGCGGAGTGCGGCTTCGATCTGCCAGTGGGTGTACATGTCCATGTAGCGGCGGAGAGGGGAGGTGGTTTTGCAGTAGGCTGGTATGCCGAGGGCGAGGTGCTCGAGGGGGGAGGCCGACATGGCTGCTTGGCCGAGGAGTCTCATGTAGCGCACCAGGTCCCATTGGTTGGCGTGGCCGTCTCGGTCCACTTTGGGGTTGAGTATCTCTTCCCGGAATGTTTCGGGTGAGGTTGGTGGTTCCGGGTTGCGCATGATGCCACGGTATGGGATGGGGATGTTTCTCTCCGAGCACCAAGAAGCGCTGACTTCTCCTGCTAAGATCATCAGATCGGAGACCATCTTGGCCACAAGGCCAAAGCCAGCTGTTGTTTGTTCAATACTGATGATTGGGTCACCGTCGTAGCGTATAATCTCCCCATCATTGAGCTTGGAAGGGGCAACACGAGCGCCTAAAAACACCTGTGGGTATGTATTGATTATACGCGCTGATGAATAGAAGTCCGGTGCACCATTCCTAGTACGTCTGAGTCGGGCGGCCTCGCCAATCTCAAGTAGCTTACGCAGCAACATGACGTCGGACTGGGTCAGTGGCTTTTGGGCTTCCTCCGATTCTTGCTTTGGAATCGTAGGAATCTCTCCGCCAACAGTTACGAGTGACACAGACTCTGATTCCTCGATTTCGTTGATGCCGAGCTCTTGGCCCACTGTTTGCAGGCTAAGATAGTGGACGTTATGGACAATGCCAGGAGTGATCTTGCTTTCAAGGATGTCACCGTTTGTTGTCATTCGTGCACTGAACGTCAGACATGGTCGTCCATCGCCAAGACTGAGGTGTTTGGCTGTCAGTGACGGATGCAACATTGGATACTTGCGTTCCGGGAAATAGACGGACTCAGAAAGTTGAGCAGCGTATTTTCCGGTTGCGGAGTCAGGTGTAATGAAAGCAGATGGGTTCGCAACGTGGACATGGAGCCAGTATTCACCAGTAGTGCCGTCGATTGATTCCAAGGATACGCCATCGTCTCTTTCCAGGGTATCGACGCTGTCGATGCAGAAGACTGGTAGATCGGCCCAGTTTTTTCTCATTCCTTCCATCGAGTCCTTGGGCAGCACAAGCTTCTTGGTTCTGCCCATTTCATTGTAAGCTGCGAGCTGCAGTCGAGTTGTTTCGGAGCCTTGATCGTGACCGGGAAGCCTGAGATTTATCATGCTATATATCGCTCGATTCTCCCATGGTGCAATTATGCCTAGCTCCTGAAGAAACGTGAACCCGATGGTCTGATCAAGCTCGAAGCCTTCGTACATGCCGACTGCACGTAGAATCATGGGACCTAAAGCAGACAGATTGGTAGCTGGATTGAGGTAACGGGACGTCACCCAAGCGTCAATGTAATGAATGATGACCCGCTCGTTCTCACTGAATTTTTGCAGACTTATAGCTTTATAAGTCTTCAAGTCAGGTTGAATAGGTGCCACTTTGATCGAGCTTGGACCCAAGCAGCCAATTGGAGAGAGAACTCGTGTGCGCCTACTTCGCTCTACAGCATCACAAGCGATTTTGACAAATGAAGCTATGGGGTTTTTTGAGCGCCTCGGGTCCGTCTCTACGGTATTGCCGTCAAAAGCCTCTATTGAATCCTGAATTATACCTTCTTGATACTCTCGCACCCAATCTCGTACCTGGGAGATCTCGGCCAGACTTCGCTGAGGATGTATCTCATACAAGATGTTTTGTCGATGGTTGATCACATCACAAGTAATGTTTTGAGACTGTACCACCGCTCTATGAACAGCCCACATCATTGCTGGAGTCAATTCAGCTTTGTCCTTTTTCTGCAATACGGTCATAGCGATTTGCCCCAATTTCATTGACGTCCTTCCTTCGTTAGCTTTGGAAGGTGCTATAATTTCGTATGTACGGTTAAGTCTATCCGCGTGATTTCTGAAGACATCGTCGGCAGCCTGGTGAAACAGGGCCATTTTCTCCAAAAGTTTGGCACCAGCATCTCGTGGTGCACTCATACTCAGAGGCTGAAGTCGATCTATCATTTCTTTAGAAACCTCTCCTGTGGGAAGGTATGGCAGGATATCTTTTAGGTCGTCAGGCTGCACAAAACGTGGAATTGAAAACCGCACGCGGCCAGACTTTCTGTGAATCCATCCACCTCGCATAGTGTAGAATTGGCACTGATCGTCAAGATTTCGGACGAATATGGCGAGGATCACATCGCTGCTTGCGCTAAGATTCAAGTCAGCATAGCCCCAACACCCCGAACGAAATCGCTATACTCACGTAAGCTCTACCAGATCACCTCTTCTGAGGAATAGTTCGTTCTTCAAGACGTCTGGCGTAGGCTCATCTGAGCCAAATTCTAGATAGTCGTCATCCTCTACCTCTTCCGCTTCGATCTCGCTGGTTATCACGCTGAAGCTTTCGTCTTCGCCAGACTGGGTGAAAAGGTTTTGGCCATCCTTGATTATGCTGACAGGGGACGGTTGAACAGCGTTTGGTATGCTTGAGTTGATGTCCTGTTGTTCTTGCCACAGCCTGAGGTGCTCGCGGATATCTCCTCTCTCGAGGCTTGACTTGAGCTTTGCTTCCGCACCCATGATGGTGGAGTCAGGGGGAGCGGTGGGGTGAGAAGTTTGTGGCTGTAATACACTGTCAGCTCATGTAAAGAAAATTGCGGCGAGCAAGGCTCACAGCGGCTGTAGCATATCGTCTATTCTTCTGGGACGGAGTCCCTAAGGATTTGGATCTCAATTGCCATGATTTGACCAGCCCAGCTTGCCCAGTCAGAGACCTGTGAGACACCGGTCCATCATATATACGTCTGCCAGTACGTTGAGCCCCGGATCGAGGCCCGCCACTGGCTGGGAGCACATTCTTGACAGCAGTCAAGGTATCTGTAGGACCGTTTCCAAGTCCAAGCGCGCAGCGCCAGCAGAGTCTGTCAATCCTTCGAGCTTCGAAGGTGATTCGAAGCCTCTGTCTCACCGACATGCGATCTTGATGCAAAAACCGCAACGAGCGGCCCAGACTTATTCGGCATACTACATCTAGAATATGACTAAGCATCTCTTGGCAGCCTTTCCTCACCAACTGCCTGCCCTCTGTTTTCGCGGCCGCTGCAATAGACATCTAGTGTAAGTTATTTCATGCTTCAGATCTTGTTCCAAGCACCTTTGACTACATGATGAGTTTCAAAACAATAGCATGTATTATCCGAGGGGGCGTTATGTGGCTCCGCTTTGAGAAAATCACATCTTCCTGATTCTCCCACTACAAATAAGCTTCCTCAGCACATCATGACCCTTCCTGATCGAATGCTGACCGGGTGTACGAATTGATCATAGGGTCTCAAGATGTCCGGCAAGCCTCCAGCAGGCCACTTCCGCCTCCTCTACTTTGCCTCCGCCGCAAGCTTTACACGAAAGTCCTCCGACGATTTCACCGCTCCATTGCCTATTACAGACCTCTTTCGTGTGATTGAGACCAAGTATCCCGGCATAAAAGGGGCGGTGCTGTCGAGCGCTGCCGTTACGGTCAACTTGGATTACGTCGACGTTGAGGAAGACGGAGTGGCCTCCGGGGATAGGAAGAGTATGGTGATCAATGAAGGCGATGAAGTTGCCATCATTCCACCAGTCAGCTCGGGCTGAAGACAGAGGGAAAAGCTGGGGAAGATATGCTACTCTATCTCCATAAGATCGTACTTTCCACCCGTCTGCTCCAAAGCTTCCTCGATTCTCTCCATTATCGCCAATACCTTCTCCTCCTGCAACCGCTTTCCCACGACCTGTACGGCGACAGGCAATCCATGCATCCTATCAGCGTCGTAATGCTGGTACGCTCCTTTGGCAACTCCGTTCAAGTCTTTGAATCTGAATGTGCTTGGGAGTCTATCGAGGTCTCTGTCAACATGCGTTATTGGAATGATACCGCACGTATAGTCGAGCTATAGGACACGTCAATAGCTTGAGGTAACCACCGTGGATTCAGAATGACTTACTAGGTTGAACAAGAACGTGTAACCACAGCTGCTCACGGCGTCCCTCATCCCTCCGTGCGGTACAGCAGGCGTTGCGTTCGCTGGCGTCAGCATGAAATCTAACTTCTGGCCCTTCCACCACTCATGCCAATTCGCTTTGTATGCCTCCCTCTTTGAGACCCACTTCCATTGCTCATACGCGCTCTTCGGATGCCAGTCATCAAGCAATCCAGCCCAGATGTCATCTCGTCTGACGTACTTCACCCAGAGATAATAGAGGTATTTCAATGGACAGGGTATTTTCATGTATAGTGACATTTGACGCGCGCCGGGATCGTTGGTCTCGCCTGTGCGGAAGAAGGAGAGAAAGGTCTTGCAGCCGTCGGCATTCAGAAGCTGGGAAGCTATTCGAAGGGCGGTGTACGGTGAAGGTGGGTGTACGTCAACAATCTCATGGCCTTGCACTCGAAGAGCGGAGACGGTGCGTTCGAGGGCTCGAGCACAGGCTGGTGCTGGATCCACGACGCCTTGATCTTGTCAGAATGTGATCTGACAGTCTAAATCTGAAAAATACCATCTGTCCGCAGAACGCCGATCTTGAATCTCTGCTGCTCTTTCGCCTCTTCCTCGGCTCCCTTCCTCCAGTCAAGCGGATGCACGGTATGATCCCACTCCCAAGGCCTTATACCAATTAGACTTCTCGAGAAGTACACGAGGTCGCCCAAAGTCCTCGCCATTGGACTGAACACGCTCGGTATACCCTCTTGCCCAGGCATGCTCGTATTCATTCCCATCTTCGGCCATCGTCCTGTGCTACATCGTAACGAATATATGCCTGAAAAGTGGGCTGGAGCGCGTACGGAGCCAGCAACGTCTGAGCCGATACCAATGCGTCCACCTCCGTATGCGAGGAGAGCACTTTCGCCACCTGTGGAGCCGCCAGGCGAGTATTCGGTGTTATGGGGGTTTGAGCAGCGGCCCCAAACATCGTTGGTGGACTCGAATGACAGAAGGGTAGTAGGAAGATTGGTCTTGACATAGGGAACGGCTCCAGCAGCTTTGAGTATCTTCACGAGACTTCCGTCGTCTGTATAAGGCTTCCCTGTATTGCACGAGTACCCGACGCTCACATCAAATCCTTTAACAGCTATCGAGTCCTTGAGAGATACCGGTATGCCTGCTAGCGGCCCCTGGAGGTTAATTTCGTTCTCTGCCCATTGCTCAGCGTCAGGTAGCATTATCTCTGTAAGACAATTGGTCTTCCCATGCGCGCGTATGGCGACTTTGCCATAGGTGCGGAGGATGTCGACAGGAGAGAGAACCTCTTTGTGGACATCTTGAACAAGGGTTTCAATAGATTTGGATAAGATATCTCGATCTTCGCGAGAAATTGGAGATGTGTATGAGGAAGGAAGACTGGCAATTCTGGTGGAGCGCTCGAGTTGCTTGCCTTGGCTGAGAGTGGGGTTAGCTGGTGTGGTACTTGATACATTTGGTATTTACCAGGCCCGCCGATGCTCGAAGTAATCGAATGGAGGCAGCATGACAGGTGATAGCACTGACGCAGTTTCTGGATGGTTTCACAGGCAGCAAGGCCTCCATTGAGGTAGAGGAGGTGGAAAGACGGGCGAGCCTTGTCTCACTACCAGTATTCAAGGTAGTAAAATGTAACTTTTTCATACACACTAGTCTAGCTAAATATAAATGTCCTAGCAGGGTATACTATAATATCTAGGTTAGTTATTAGCGCCTTAGTAAATACTAATTAAATTATAATAAATTTCTAAAACAATTTATATATATTATAAAGGTCTTAGCTAATTATTTTTAAATATATACTATGTAGAATAATTAAGCTAAGATTATAAAGCTTATTTAATCCTTTAATTACCTTGATCCTTAAGCTAGATAGTAATAGTATTCAAGATATTCTTAATATATCTAAAGACTTAAAGTATACGTAAGTACTTTCAATAAATATAAATTAGAGATTTCTAATTCAATGATAAATTATCTATTAACTAGAGAATAGGTGTAAAAATCCAGATTCTTACATATTTACCCCTGCTACCTCGCGATCGTAAGTTAGGGTCCGGCTACTATGAATGAAATCAGTTAATACCCTTATCGCTAATAGGCCGATTTACATGATATTGGTCCGTCATGCTCCTTAGGCCAATGCGCACTATTTAAATATATATTATAATCAGTGCATGTTGATTAGTTAGCAAGACATTGGCATACTCAGGCACATTGGCATCGTCTTGGCGTGTAGGTGGGCACATGAATTCTACTTACAAACTCATAAATGTAGACTCATCTTTTGCACCAATAGGCCTGTTCTCAAGATCATTGATGCCTTGGATACCGCCAGATAATGCGCATCTTTTGGTATAGACCAATCTAAGTCTGATGTATGGGTACATAAGTGCGCACGATGCGCAAACACTGGCAACTTTAGATGTTCGCCCCCTGTTCTAGTCCGGAAGTAGACGTATCGGACTTTGGGCCAATAGATAAGAGTGGATAAGAATGTCCGAAGGTCGGACGACAAAACTCGTGGCCGACTTTATCGCCTAATTCTGGGATAAAGTCGGCCACGACTTTTGTCACCGAATTATAGTAAAGAGAAAAGTTCACACCTTTTCCTCCACCCTCTCGCCCCTCGCCGGTGCCTACAACAGCGGGGCCCAGGATCCGTAGCGGGGCGGGTCCTTGAGCTTAAATTGAGCGGTTCGCATGGCAAGACGAAGGGGGTAAACGCATTCAGGCTTGTGTCTCGCCCGTCTGGGACACCGTCCTCACTACCATCGCTCTCTGCGATGCAGGTCTTCCTACCTCGCACCCCAATGTCAGGGCTGCGATAACTTGGCTTCGATCTCATCAACTGCTTGGCCCAGAAGGCGATTGGCGAATCTTCTCCCCTCATATATCTCCCGGTGGTTTCTCCTTTGAGTACTACAACGCCTGGTACCCAGATATCGACGATACTGCTGCGGTTATCATCTCCTTCCTCAAAGCAGACCCAGGCTCTGCTTCGTCACCGCACGTACTTCAGGCCACAGAGTGGGTTTTGGGAATGCAAAATGATGACGGCGGCTGGGCCGCCTTTGACAAGAACAACAACAAGCTTTTCATGAATAAGATCCCCTTCAGTGATATGAACAGTCTCTGCGACCCCTCCACCGCCGACGTCACTGGTCGTGTCCTTGAAGCATTTGCTCTGCTGACCCGTGGACACGAGAAAAGGTTTGGCTCATTGTTGCTGCTGGAGCGATTACAAGCGGCTTGCGACAGAGGCATCAAATTCCTATTGGCTGACCAAGAATCCAACGGTTCATGGTACGGCCGCTGGGGCGTCAACTATGTCTATGGTACCAGCAACGTGCTCTGCGCTCTTGAGCACTACCGCTTTGATTCTCGCCTAGAGCATCCCCAACACTCAGCAGTGCAGTGGCTCAGAAGCGTTCAAAATGCAGACGGAGGCTGGGGCGAGCACGTGAATACCTACACGAAGCCCGAAAGGGCAGGGCTCGGAGTCTCCACACCTTCGCAGACCGCTTGGGCTCTTATGGGATTGATGGCCGCGGAGGCGGTGGGGAGCGGCGATGAGGCCGTGGAAAGAGGGGTACGATGGCTGGTTGAGCAGCAAAAGAGTGAGACTAGTCAATCCGACGGCGAACAAAGCCAGGTGCTGGGAACCTGGCATGAGAACGAATACACGGGCTTTCCGGGGCATTTCTATCTGGGTTATGATTATTACAGACACTATTTCCCTGTCATGGCATTAGGACGATACGTGGGAGGATTCGAAACCAAAAACTGACCGTTGCGCTGGAATGTGCTTTTCCGTCTCAGTCAGCTCATTCATTATCAAATATATAAGATTTAGGTAGTTCCAACTGTATACTTTGGTTCCAACAGATTCACATCTAAGAGGTCATGAGCCCGGTCGCGCTTCCGCTGCGTTAACATAAGCCCGGAATTCGGTTATTCCGCTATTACCTCGTAGTTAAGGTCTTAGTTTGAATTTCCGTAGATTAGAATTACTTCTACTTTCATTCTAATCTTAATCTTTATAAGTATATTCTATATATTACGTAATAAGCTCTACTATATTATATATATCTATAAGGTTATACTAAATATTATATTAAGGCCTATAATCCTTCTACTTAATAAGATATTAGACTTTATCTCTATTCTCCTTAATTTATACTTATATTAGCTTCTAATTTATACTTATCTCTTATAAGAATTTAGAGAGATTTTCAACTATATATTATTTTATATAAAGATAGAAATATTAATAATTATTATTCTACTATTCTACTTGATTAGTACGAGGCTAGCTTATACCTTTTGGTTATCGAGCTCTCCGCTCGTAGCAGTGGCGATAAGAGAATTACCTGTTTGAGTTAGAGAGATCATTGCTTGGCGAAGACAACAGATCCTTGCTCCTTATCGGCCTTGGAGCTTTCACTCTCTCCTCAACCAGCTTTGGTCGTTTGAAGTGGTATGTCAAATAGTGTCTCTGTCCTAGATCAATTGAGCAATGGGTACGCCAACTCATTATAGCCAGCGATGCGCTCACGAGAATGTGGATTTGGCTAGCTGTTGCTATACTCTACTTGCATCTTTGCAGCTCGGATCCACTCCCCAAACCATGTTGTGACCATCCATGCTCTCTTTGCGCGGTCTTTGGTCAGTATAAACATCTCACCAGCGTGACGACGACTACGGAAGGTGATGAAACGAGCCGGACCCTGGCTTTCTTTCTATTCAAAGCCAGCGGAGACGGGCACTATGCTAGCCCTTACAGGCACTGTTCCTGATATGAGATCACCAAGCAGCTTCTGCTATGCGAGTGGCCGCAGGTTGTCGCCGTCGGGCCCACTATGGTTTGACAGGTCGGCTAAGCGCCCATCTCGGTATCATCCGAGGAGCCTCAAATTGGGTCAAGCGATCATTGGCCGAGACATTTTTATCTCACAAAGTCGTGAAACTGCCCGAAAAAGAAAGAGTGACATCTTTAGAAGCATCGTGAATAGACAGGGTGGAAGTCCGATAGCAATGATGAAGGCTGGGGGCATCGGGTACTTAAGACGAGAGAGGTACCTGCTACATTCCTTTCTTCTGCATCACAATCACAGTCTCTTACGAATTTCCTCTAAGTCTTTCGTCTTTCCTCTCGTCTTTTCCTTTGACTTGTCAATTTCCTTGCAACACTCATTTCATCCAGGTCGCGGAACTTTGCAAGGTGGTCTTTTGCTTTCACTTGATTCTTCATACCAGCAAGAACTCGATACCCTCTCTCGTACCAAGGTCATCATTATTCAGAGCAACATCGCTTCTCATTCCACCCTTCCATAATCATCAGCCCTACTTCACAATGGCCGGACCTGATTATGGCGCTCTCGGTGCGACCTTCAAGATCGTCCGCATGCTCCAAGTCATCTCACTCCTCGGCTGCATTGGCATGGCCGCCAATTTCATCTCGGAGATGATCAACCAGAACGACACACCATCAGAAGTGCTTGTCGGCACTCTCAGCGTGGTATGACACGTTCACATTCAAAAAGTCTCGATAGCACTGACCCGGTCATTAGACTTGCATCGCTGTTCTCTACTGTGCCATCACCATCATCCTCCACATTGATAATATACTTCCATACCTCATCAACGCGGCCATGGATGGAATGATGCTTATCGCCATTGCCGCTGTCACTATCGTTGTCGGTAGACCCCTCTCGTACTTGAATTGCCAAGTCATCGGCTCGAACAGCGTTGCTGAGTCCGCGGCTGAACTGAGCAATGAGCTCAAGCAAACACTCAAGAACAATGGAGGGCATGTCGTCTATGGCAACTGGATTGGAGCGAGCAGGACCACTTGCTACGAGATGAAAGCTATATGGGGCTTAAGCATCGCTCTTTGGTAGGTTCTTTTCTGGTGTTCTCTTAGTATGTCAATTAACGAAGCCTAGCATCCTCTTTTGCTTTTCGGTCCTCTGCAGCGTCTGCCTCTGGCGCCGTAGCAAGACTGTGCCTCCCAAAGACATGGCTTAGGCGGACGAGGAAGTTGGTGCACTCAACCTAGATACTGGTGGAAGACGATAGCGCAGAAGACATTGGACCTCGGCGATGGTCATGGAACACCCTCATTGGGCACTTGGTATCACGAGAGAAGCATGGCCTTGGCGTTGGCAATTGTTTTGTTTTGCCAACAGGCGCTTTAGACGGTCATAATAAATTAATGAAACATCGATTAGTACAACATGCGACGCTCATCAACCTCGCGTGCAGCTTATTCCTTCTTCACTGCTGTGTGGTGAAGGACCAAGGCATACAAGGATGAAGGAGCCTGCCTCGATTCGGGGAGCATTCCGTCTATGCCGGTAGATCCAGTTTACGAGAAAATTGAACTACTCCAAAGCGGACTTGCGCTATTGACTTTGTTGTGCGTCACACCTGCAGGAGCTTATCTCACGACGCTCGTATATGCGCCCAGGATTACCAAAGAAGAACGGCGTCTGAAAGGCGAGAAGGATCAGTTGTTGCGCTGGAGTCATCACAGGCATGTTCGATGTCACACAACGAATGGGGTTTCCCAAAGACCTGTTTCTCTTTCGCAGGATCTCTTGGAATTCCCATCAACTCGGGTGCGCCAGTCGTTCGCAGGGTGCCGAGTGAGTGGAGACTTTACCGACAGCACGGCGAGCCCAAAAGTTCCCTTCCCGTCCCTGAGCTGGCTGGCGCGGGGTCACCATGGCAGGGGCGTTGATTGGCTTCCCCTCGCCTGGAAATCTTCAGGAAGCCCAGGATGCTGGTGCCGTTTCCAAGGACCGTTCCAGCGGGTTCAAGCCAACCCAAGCCTATTATCGCTAGTGAACGCTAGAAGTCGTGATCCGTCTTTCCCATTCACTCTAGCTGTTCCCCCTCGCCTTAACCTCCACCGCTGAGATGTGTGCCCCCCCAACAGATCATGGTGACATTACGCCCGATGATGTGTCAGTGTCACATGAAAGTGCTGACATGCAATACCTACATCCCCCTTCAACAACCTCTTTCCACTTCGCAATAATCACACTGGCCCTTCCAGCGGCCCACAACAGCTTCCATCAACTGCCCAAGTGAACCACCTTCCTCTATATGAGTCTTGCAAAGCACACTTCGTCGCCTCGCAGATGGATGGCTTCAGGCAATGAGCTGATCTCCATTGTGCGCTTCCAATGCGCCCATCGCCACCGATCACTCTGACGTTAACACAGGACGGAGGGTACGATGAAGGGGATGGTGGAGATTCCATCTTTGGAGACTCATCGTCAGCGACGATGCCCAACCGAACGAGATACAAGCTGACCAAAAGATAGGCGAATGTCGCTAGTGTCAGACATGAAAGATTATAGACTCGAGAACAATCGAAAGTACCATACATACCGTACGCTGCTTCCTGAGACTTGGCCCTACCGACAATTGACCCCAATATACAGGTGATGGCGCATACTGGATACCTCACGACGATGAAGCCCTCCGACTGGATGCCATTGCGTGCGTCCACTCAAATGCTGTCGTATCTACTGTGTTACTTCCTCCGCTAACACACCTTGTCCTATAGGCATCACATCTTCCTCCTTTCTTTTCATGACAAACTGTTTCTTGCACCGATAGAGGACCCCAAGAGAGTGATAGACATCGGTACCGGCATTGGTATATGGGCATCGTATGACGGCACCAAATATAGTCAAATTGAGAGGTTGACTTCCAGGCAGTGACTTCGCAGATAAATACCCAGCTGCAGAGGTGTTAGGTAATATTTTCGCAGCATACCATTGCTAGCACAACTCATATTCACACAACCACTAAGGCACCGATCTCTCTCCCTGCCAACGCGTTCCGCCCTCCCCAAACCTTCGCTTCGAAACCGACGACTGCTGCAGCGAATGGGTATACCCTCCCAACCATTTCGATTACATCCACATCCGTCTCCTCTATGCCAGCGTAGCCGACTGGCCCGCTTTCTATAGAGAATGCTATGAGTGCGTTCACAATGTTCACTCTGAGGATCTGCCTGCTCACTTATTCACAGCCATATTACCCTAGGCGGCTACATTGAACAAGCGGAACTAACACCTATTGTCGAATGTGACGACAACTCCATCGGCGAAGACAGCATCTACCACCAAGTCTCCGTCCTGGCTCTTGAATCTTTCGAAAAGTTTGGAAAATCAATCCTCATAGCGCCCCTTCTAAAGCAGATGATCACAGACGCGGGATTCGAAGATGTGGTAGAGGTGAAATACAAGTGGCCGCTTGGTGAATGGCCTGTCGATCAGCGATTGAAAGATATTGGTAGATGGAATGCGCAACATTGGCTTGAAGGCATGGATGCGTGGTCAATGAGAGTTTTGACTCAATATATGGGGGTGAGTCAACTTGCGTCCTCCCTGGCCAATACGAAATGACTTCGGTTAGTACACTTATGAACAGGTTAAGGAATATACGACGAAGGTGAAGGATGCCGTAAGAGATCGGAAGCAGCACGCTTACCAGGCAATGTGAGTCCTGTACATCCCAAGCGGCTTTCTTGGCTTACTGGCAGAACCCCATCTCTATTCTTGTTGCGTCTGACAGTGCTTGTAGGACCGTGGTCTATGCCCGCAAACCGTTATAACGCCTTTTCCTTGCGTATTTCCAAAACTTACGACTTGATGAGAATAAAATTCCTGGCGCCATTTCAGCGTGGGTGGCATTTTGGGCGGCTTGCTTATATGTTTGCGTTCATTGTTAGACGATCGACGTCTCGCCAAACGAATCTATTATGAAGTTCATCAATCTGCAAACATCGACCAAACGTTGAATCCTTATGTGTTGTGATAATTGAAAGAGATAAAGTCGGCAAGGAAACATGCGAATAGTTGGTTAGTTCGAAATAATATAGAAAACATTAGCATTGGCCCAGCACTAAGGATGGTACTAATTCTTTTACTATCGAAGAGCTCTGGGGCATGTCGCTCATAGCGATAGGCTATCAAAGCGGAACGAAGTGGTATCGAGTTGGCATTTTGGTATCAATATTACACTAGCGTATTACGTTTAGTTTTCCCTCCACAACCAAATCCATGTCTGGACTTGCAAGTAGAACACTTTCTGATTCACATCATATCTGAGAACCTTGTAAAAGTAGAGCAGGTGTTGTTCCGGCAATGGCTTCGGCGTACACAAAACTGCAGATAGATCGCTACCTTGACTACATTGCCATTCCGGCCCAATTCTGTCGAAACTCAAACCCAATACGAAATGTCGAATATCTCACCGCATTGCATACGCATCAATTATCCACGATTCCATACGAGAATCTCTCGTTGCATTACTCAGAAGACCATACAGTAGTTTTAGACCCACAAGCATTGTACAACAAATTCCTGGAAAACGGCCGCGGGGGCTACTGTATGGAACTTAGCATTTTCTTCAACCATATTCTCCGAGGTTTGGGTTTCCAAGTCTATACGGCTGGCGCGAGGGTGAGAAATAGACTCAACGGCATACCACATGGAGATTTCATGGGATGGTATACTCGGAAAGGCAATTCCGGAAATCAAGATGATAACATGCTATAGGGTACACATCGTCAACATCGTGACTTTTTCCGACGGGTCCAAATATATGGTCGATGTCGGTTTCGGCGGCGACGGTGCAACAGCACCTCTTCCTCTCCTAGAAGGCCACGTCACCCACAACATCGGTAGCCAAGAGATACAGCTGGTTCACGGCACGATTGACCAACAAGTCGACAAAAGCCGCAAGCTCTGGATCTATCAGTACCGCAACGGCGCAGACAAGCCTTGGAACTCATTCTACTGCTTTCCGGAATTTGAGTTTTTGCATGCGGATTTCGAGGTCATGAATTGCTTCACAAGTACGAGTCCTGATTGCTTTCAAACGAGTACGATGCTGGTGATAAAGTTCTTGAGAAAGGCGGACGAGATTTATGGGAAGATCATGCTTGTGAATGGGGAGGTGAGGGAGAATACGGGTGGGAAGACGCGGGTAATTAAGGTCTGTAAAACCGATGAGGAGAGGGTCGAGTCTCTAAAGGAATACTTCGGCATCACCATTACTAATGAGCAGAGAGAGGGGATTAGAGGGTGGAGGACTGCATTAAAATAAAGATGAGGAGTATTGCTAGCAGCAATACAAGTCGAAGTGGTAAGCTGCAAGCTTTCTGATACTGTCTGCCAATATCCCATTCAAGCAGCAAAGGTTTCCAATCGCCCAAAACTATTCACTAACCTCCCCGTCGTAGCCACATCATCAAGATGAGCGCCAATACCCTACTAATCGTTGCAGCATGGGAAGTCGGAAAATTTCCAGTCGCTTCCTGGGGAAACCTGCAACCATCCGAGAACAAAATCACATACACCATACAACGCGACTAGCTAGGCCTTTCCAGTCCGTGCTTACAAGATTCAGTCCGCCAACGTATTCGTGATCTGAAACTTCCGAAAGACTGCTCGCATCTAGCTCTTACCCATACTTGCGGCCTCTCAACTTCGCGCTATGCTACTTCACTTGCCTCGAGCACCCCGAAAGCCGCGTCTCCCTAGATGGATGCAGGGGAAAGTTTTCCAAGGACGCGAGATACCATGCGTAACAATGCCACCGTCACTATCGATATGGAACATCTTCCGGCTCGAGTCTTCCTTGAGAGGGGGTCGTGTATCTGCTATCCTTGTACTTTTCGTCCAAAATATAGATGAGTATCTCCAAAGTGCTTCTGTCGGCGTAGAAAAGTAGCAGCAATGATGTGCGCAGATCAGCTTACCACAATGGCAGTCCTCTTTCTCGCTTACGGTCAAGAGATATGTAATTGGGTATCACAAGTTTTATTGTGGGAAGTTACTCTTTCCTCGACTGACCAGGCACAAACCGGTCTTTGAAGAGAGCATTTCGAGCTCATATTGTGCCCCTTTCTTTTGGCATGTTACATCAGTCGCCAAGCGTGAATACAGACTAATCAATCTTGATTGAGCCAGGATGTGGTCTCATTGCTCGCAAGGTATTTGTACGCTGTAACACTCGAAAGGGACTGCCCCGACTGGATAGGTTGAGGACTGGTCGGGTTGCTGGTAGAACTTTGGCTGGGCCTAAGAATGCTAAAATACAGATGCTTCGGTTACAATGCACCCCCTATGCCGCTATGCATTTAACAATGATCCCGACCCCACAGCGCTCGCCGGCGCAGAGAGGAGCTGTCCAACCCTGTTCATGCCGTATACATGGAATGCAGAACACCCCCGTCATTTGTCTACAGTCATGCCTGTCCACATAACATGAGCAAACCATCATCGCTTCCGATGTCCATGTTCTTTTCCCTTCTTCGGCTTTTTGTTATTGTCCACAGGTGGTTGTATAGGCACATCCTTGAGCTCCCATTCCAAGAAGCGCAACATATAATCATCGCATGATGGAAATTGATCAACCTCTTGGTAACCTTGTGGCAGTGTGGAGCCAGGTACCGCTAAGCCAGATTGTGCAGCTTCCATCGTTGTAGTCAACTCAACATCGCCGTGCAAGCGTTTCACCGGAGGCATCAATCCGGCTGGAGTTGGCGGATCCGTCGTTTTTGGGGTGGCGTGCCCTGTGCTGCTCGCACCTGCCTTTTCATCGAACTCGGCTGCGTCATTATTCTGGGCAAGTTCCTTTTCGGCAGCCCTTGCTGCGGCAATGTCTTCTGGATCTTCGGCGGCCTCGAATACTCTACTGCCGCCACCCCCAAGTACACGATCCATAGCCGCATTTGCTTCTGCGTTACCTTCCTCGAAAGCTCCGTCCTCGATCACGGCCTTGACTCCGATATTATTGAAATAATCAGTGGTGAATTCTCCCTCTTGGATGACTACATCATCGAGCAAGCGTTTTTGATTGGCTTTCCTTAGAATGTTAGCTTCGATAGTGTATTCGCTAACCAGTCGATATATGTGGACGTCTCTGGTCTGACCGATTCGGTGACTTCGATCTTGACATTGTTTATCCATTGCAGGGTTCCAATCCAAATCGTAAAAGATGACAGTGTCGGCTCCTGTTAGGTTAATACCTATGCCGCCTGATCTCGAAGATAATATGAAAGCTAATATTCGATCATCCCTATTGAATCTATCTGTCAGGACCTGCCGCTGTTCTATCTTGGTAGAACCATCGAGGCGCAAGTAGCGATGACCATGGATGTTCAGGAACTCTTCAAGGATGTCTAGAACTCTTGTCATTTGGGTGAAAATGAGAGCACGATGACCTCCGGCTTGCAAGGTACGAAGCAACGTATCGAGACGTTGCAGCTTGCCACAATCATACTGCAGTAATCGCTTGTCAGGGAAGGCAATGGAAAGTCGCATCCGAGCCTCATGAAATGGATCATCTGAAGTGCTTAGTTGCTTCGCGGACTCCACAAGTTCAACCCCTTTTCGGCACAAAGTCAAAGGTATCATGTCGGTAGCGACTACAGAGGGCGTCACGCACGCAAACTTCACGATCGCCGTCTCAAGGGCGGCCGAGCGTTCCGGCAAAGTCAGTACCATCTCGCTCAAAGCCGGCGACATGCGCGTATACCAGTCAGAGAGATGTTTCCTTCCTGGCATGGGTGGATGCGGTAGATATTTATGGGCAAACATGAGTTGCAGGAGGCGCATTCTACTCTGACTGTACAAAGGTCGTCGCTGACTGCGAAGACTGGTCTGATAGGCTGCTTGGCTCAATCGTCCATGTCTCGATAGTCGAGCAGTGTTGTCGTAACACGCGAGCGCACTGTTGACAGTTGTGCCATCGTAAGGCATGTCATGGGTGATACGCCCCCATTGTTGACTGCATAGTTGCCTCAGGGTTCCCAGTGCTCCAATCCGTTGCCTCTGTATGGTGTCAAGAGCAGAGAATTGCTCATTAGCGCTAGGGAGAAGGTTGATCATGTTGAGATCGACATCTGTGCCTGGATCCTCCTGAAGTAAGCGCCGTCTGACGAGGAGCTCCTTGATTTCAAAGTCTGCCACAGCAGACTTTGGCATAGCAAAAGAGGTGACGATCTGTCGAGTCTCAAACAAGTCGGGATGATTGCAAACTTTTCGCAGCTGCATCAGAGCATTCATGATGGAGAAGGTGTTTCCCGAGGCTAATGTCTCCTTTGTCTGCGCTCTGGACATGAAACCATCGTAAAGATATCGCTGGCGTTTCGATAATTTGCAATATACTACATGCTCATACTTACCGGGCATTTGCTTTTCAACATCGGCTTTCAACCTGCGAAGAAGATAAGGTCTCATAACATCGTGTAGGCTCGAAATTTGACCTCTAGCCTCGTCGTCTATTGTTTCTTTCCCGTTTTCCAGGATTTGCTCAACAGGTTTTCTGAACCAATGCGTGAAATTTTCCAGATTCGTGAACCCTGGATTGTCCGGATTTCTTTGTTCCGGTGGCATCAGAAAAAACAGCAACGACCATAGTTCAGTAAGGTTATTCTGTAATGGAGTCCCAGTAAGTAGCAACCTAGCTCGCGTATTGAATCTCAACAAGGTCTGCCAGCGTTGTGACTGGAAGTTCTTGATGTTATGAGCTTCGTCCAAAATCATGTAATGCCATGGTCTCTTCTTGAAAATTTGGTGATCTTTGATCACAATGTTATAGGAAGTGATCCAGACATTCCATTTGTTATCACCCGTCCAACCTCCACGTTTCTCTTTTCGTTCCTGTTGAGTGCCGTAATATGTCAAAACCTTGAAACCTGGCAGGAATTTTTTGAATTCGATTTCCCAGTTGAGAATGACACTCGTAGGAACAACGATCAAATGTGGACCCCATACTTCGTGCTCAACTGCAAGATGTGCAAGCAAGGCGATTGTCTGTATTGTCTTCCCAAGGCCCATCTCGTCTGCCAAAATTCCATTGTTACCGATTGCATAGAGTCCTGCAAGCCAGTCAAGGCCGAAGTGTTGGTACTCTCGAAGCGTGCCTCGAAGCAGAGAAGGGATTGGTGTTTTGATGGGATTGGTCGACACGGGCGTTGTGGGTAACGATATATCTTCTACAATTGCTTTGGCATTTGCTGGTGGAGAAGCCTGGCGGTCAAGCGGCTTCTCGAGCATCAGGTCCACGGCTGGGTCGTCGTTTCCATCATCCGTGTTCAGTGCAAGCCCTACAGACTGGAATGCCTTGTCGCCATATGCTTCCGCGTGGAGCTCCTCACTGACTGTTTCTGGTGTCGCAATAGGCGTTGGACCCTGAGTAGCATCTGGTATGAGAGAGACCTCCTCAGCTTCATCCTCGTATTCCTCCTCTTCGACTTCCCGCCGAGGCTTGTCGGGTCCTGTCGTATCCCCCGTGGAGGGCTCGATCCTCTCACTGCGGTCAAAGAAGCCTAGAAGGTTTGGGGGTCCCTCATCATCTTCGCTACCGCCGTCAATGCTATCTTCCTCTGCTGATGGTTGGGCACTATTGCTCATATCGTCGTCATCCATATCAGTACTCTCGTCGCTGTTGTCCATCAAAGCATCATCGACTTCTTCTACGGTAACAGGCGGTTGAGGGCCTTCATCTGCTTCAACGCCGTTTACGTATATTGAATCTTCGGTTCCCATAGCAGGTGGAGGGTCAATTTGCATATGGATTCCGCCATTATCAATATCGGCGCTAGAGGTTTCCGCGACTGTTTGCTCGATGGTCTTGGACGTCTCTTCTTCCACGCCTTGGACGGACGCATACTTGAGGCGAAGCTGCTCTTGGGTGAGGTCTTCGTCACCATCGCTGACTATATGGTCCTCCTCGCTCTCAGAATTGCTTGAGGACATGTTACTTGAGTGTTCGGATTCATCATCCGAGCCAGAAGCGGACGTTCCACTGTCACTAGCCAGTGCATTGCTAGATTCATCGCCACTGCCCATAGTCGATCCACCTCGCGTTCGTCTTCTATCGAGGAATCCTTTCGACTTTTCTATAGCCTCGTTCAAAGCTTCTTTCCCGAGTCGGTCCTGCTCTTCCTGCCATCTTTGCATCCGGTGAGCCTCGACCAATTGCGTGACCATGACCCACTTCTGCTTGATATCGTCCTGTATTTGTTGGTACACCTCCCTAGCGGCATCCTCACGCTCTTGCGCGAGGTCCTCATCAGTCTTAGGTTGCGCTTGCTTCCAGTCCATGTATGCCTTATCTTGCTTTTCCTTGACAGAAGCGGCGACCTTCTCAGCCCACTCTTTCGCATTCCTTTTGTGTTTCCTGCGTTCCATATCCATCAGGTAACGAAATCTAATAGCGTGTGCGACTAGCCGATCTTGGTGCGTATACTCTCGATCTGGTGGCTCGAAAGCATTTGGCCTGTAAAACTGGCATCGTTCCTCGCTAAGTAGACCACCTGGATTGGCGGCGTCAACGATGCGTTTTCGTAACTGAGCTTCGCGAACCGCTTCTCTGTCCGTTAGACTCCGGTCTGTGTCATCAGGGGCCAAACCTTGTCTGCCTTCCTTGTCGAACCACTCTTGAAACGTGTCGTATCTACGATCCTGTAGCATGTTACCGGGATGCTGTATGTTCACTGTAGGCATCCGAACTTTGAGACTGATGCGTTGTGGCCTTCGATTGGGCGATGACACAGCGTCGCCTTCAATCTCGTTCTCTTGAGACTTTTCACCCTCGCGATGCCATCCGTTTGTGGTTGGAGCATGATCGCTGCCGGGATCCGTAGTTGCGTTAGAAATGCGACGGCGGTGGATTCGGCGAGTTTGATGTGGATTTTCTGTAGGTGGCTGGACTGTCGTTGGCGATACGGGCCTTATCTTCTTTTTATGAGATCGTTTTGGCGGTGGAGGAGGGGTTTCGCTGGTAGGTTGAGTGTTCTTGGAAGGTGACCTGGTGTTGGTGTTGGTGTTTGCAGTCGACTTGCTGATTGAGTGGGTTCGTTTGACACTACTCTGAGTTTGGGTGGAGGCGGAACTAGTCAACGGTGAGGACTTAAAGGCGCCACCATATCTACTCTTCGTAAATCTGGAAGCGTGTTGATTCGTAGCACGCGTCTGACGTTTGTCCGCCAGGGGCTGTAAATCGATAGGCACGAAGTTTGTACGCGCAGATTTTCTTTTGCCCTCCTCAACGAATGATGAGGGTCCCTCAACTTCAATCTTTTTCCAAGGCGGTGATATGTTTCTTGGTCCTGATGCCTTCGCAGCGGACGTCGTGGAATCTGCGACCTTCCGCTTCTTGTTTGGGGGTACATCATTGCCATTGTTCTCACTTTGCAGATCTCGAATCTCAAGGGTCCCATTTCCAAAGTGAGCTTCGTCATTCACAGCCTTCACAGGATCTATGCTCAGATTTCTAGTCTCATGTTCATGTGGTTGTGGTGAATGAGCAGCCTGATTTTGTTGATGGTCGACGTGGTCAGCATGGGCGGTGTCCTCCAGCGACCCGGTTTGCATTTCAGGCGTCTGACAACGGCAGCGGCGATCCCTCACCCAAGGATGACCCCCCGAAACATCAGCCAAAACCTGCTCAAATCACGTAATTCTAGCATCAAATGAAAGCTGTGATTGAGACCATTCCACTCAAGAGATTTTGCTGGGCCCACGGCTCGTATGGCTTCTGTGGCAGCGAAAGAAGTCTGGAGGGTGTACTGACGAAAATTGTGTTTCTGGCACGTCTCCTCGCGTTCGGATATCTTCCGGCTGGGAGCAATTTACATCACGCCTTTCCCCATTCGTCAAGCTTGATGAATCCCCTCGACTGCGGCCGCATCACCAGGCATCGTCACTTCCCGCTAATTGATTGTACCTGAGAGCACGATCAATTGAAGGTATTCCAATCTCAGTCTCCATCACTTTTCACGGTATTGATAGTACTAATGCCATGCAGATGCTCTCCTGTCGCCTTGCAACAAGAGCGCGACCTCTATCCCAACTCATCCGCACCACAGCTCCCATCGCCCAGCGGTCTCAACGACGATGGCTCTCCCAAGAAGAAATCGATGATCCCGACATGGTATACACCTACTCCTCGATTCTAACGCAGTATTCACCGACGAAAACCCACTCCCTGACGCTTTCCACAAGTCTTACTGACGTCTCCCCACCCAGAATGGCGGCTACATCAACCCCCCAGCCATCCCCCGCCAGTTCCGCGACCCCTACGCCGACTGGTGGGACAAGCAAGAGCGACGGAACTTTGGAGAACCTGTCCATGAAGACAACGATATCCTGGGCGTGTTCTCTCCAGAGCTGTACACACATATGACGCCTGGGTGGGGACTGGTCTGTATAGGGACATTCGTGGCCACATTTATGGGGTTGGTGGGCGTGGTGAGCATATACTACCCTGATAAGCCGAGTGTCGATAGAGGCTTTGAGGGGGGATTGGATAGAGAATTAGGTGGGAAGCAGGCAGTGCTTGTGAGTGAAATTCTTGGATCCATTGACTGTGGATATAGCAAAAGGGTCACGAGCTAACAGTTGTTTAGGCACGCACGGAAGCTGGTATAGATTGACCGTGGGAAGGGGCGAATCTTTATGTGGATATCCTTAGAGCCAAATACAAATCAAGCTTGCGGTCAACGCAATCGTCAGATGATACTGACCATCATGGCTTCGAAAATATATGTCCTTCTACTGTACCAGATGCCCCAAAATTTTCGACGAGCTATCAATTGAACCTTTGTTCGAACTTTCGAAATCTCGACCAACCAGGCTGGAACGGCTACAATCAAAGAGCCGGTGAAAATCGTCGTGTATTGGAAGTTCTGGGTAAAAGCCGAACGAAAGTAGAGTCTGAAACCGCCTGTGAGGACCTCCTACATGAGGATTGTGCTGCTGAGAACTACAGTGTCCGAGCTTTATGTTCGTCCGTCACGATTACCACTTTTACTGGTAGCTTGTCAGAAATGTATTTCCAAGGACTTCTATGTTGTACGTTGTTCAAATAATTTATTGTATGTTGGATAAGCATCGCTAGACCACGCCTATGCCATGCCATACCAGCCCACGCTGACAAGACCTCGATGGGTAACTCGCCACCAGCCGGAACCCTTCCTTTCCTCGGAGGATTACGCCTTCGATAACCCCTTGGGGTCACCCGCTAATCTAAGCACTAAAGGGAATACGACAGGCATCTGGACCTCGACGTCCATAGCTTCTCTTCACCTCATGGGTACTTTCCCCATCATCCTCCCACCCCCCGCCAATAAACTTTGCTTCACAATCAATTCTGCAGCCGCTGCAGCCGCCAACCTTTCCTTCTGCCTACTCCGATCCTTCAAGTACCGCTCAGCCTCTGGCCTCATCCTCAGTATCCGCAATATCATATCATCGTTAGGATCCGCCTGCGCGTCCTTTCGTTTCTCCTCTTTGGCCTTCTTCATCGTCCCTAGGTTGCGTGAAAGCATGATACTCTTCGAGCGTCTTGTCGAAGGTAAGCCCACAAGACCGGCCGCACCACCAAAAGCATGAGCGTTCAGGGATGCGGGAGCAGAGAGGCGGTTGCGTTGTGATTGCTGGCGAGCAGCAGTCGCAGAGGCCATGCGCTCGGATGTACGAATGAGATTATCGGTTGAATCAAAATAAAAGAAGTTGAGGTTCGTGATGTCGAAGTACTTGGGTGATTTGAGGACGTCAAGGGGTACGCCATTAGCCTCGCCTGTCTCTTCGTCTACCGCATGGAAGAAATCGAAGAGGTACTGTAACCATTTGAATACGATATCAACTTCTTGCTGGTTTAGTTGACGTTGTTGGGAGATCTTGTCGGATAGCGGAGGAACCAGCAGAGACTCTATTGTGACTAGCACTTCTTTCCAGAGACGTGTCATGACTGCTATCATTGAGGTACTTGTTAGTGTCTGATTCATTATAGCGAAGTTATCATCAAAGTACGCAAAAAGCGGTTTGAGGGCGTTGGCGACTTCCGCGTTGCTGGGCGGTTGAGACGTGGTCGTCTGGACCGGTTTATTTCGATTAAAATAATTAGATGCAGACGACATTGTGATCTTGGAGATGGAGGACATTGAGATGCCCTTTGAGAGTAAGCTGCGTAGGGCCCGGCGGGATAGGCAGTGATGGATGTAAGCGGACAGCTGCGGCCAAATCAGTCAAGGCTCAAAATCGGCTGATGTAGAACTCACTTTGTCAGTGATCTTCCTAGTCATATCCCTTTCCGTTCGTTTCAGAGTCCTGAAAGCTTTGCCGAAATAGAATTGAATATCGTCTCGCTCGCCTTCCATACTCACCCGAAGCAGGATACGACCCTGGCTATCGAGGTCCAACCAGTATTCTCGAGGCAAGAAGTCACCAAAATGGGAAGGGTCGAGTTTTAGCGAGGCCCGACCCACGCAGTCATGATCTCCCATAGCATCCCAATCCCAGACAGTGGCGATGATGTTCAGTGGGCTTTGAGTGGTGATATCGACTGTCTCATCCCATCGCGGATTCAAATTTCGATAGATAATCCTGGTCTTTGCCAGGCGTTTCTGATACTCGTCTCCGAGCACTACATAAGGATCGCTGTAGCCACCAACATCACAAGCTTTGAGGTCTTCTGCCTCCACAATCTTGATGGTGAACACGTAAGTATTCACCTTCTTCTGCCGCTGAGTGAGAGGCGGTGCGTGACTCTGGATGACAGCTGCGCAGGCATCGACGTTGACTTCATGCTCGACCTTATCAAGCTGAACAGCGGCAAAGTCGATGTCGTTGAGCTTAACCAGTGACTACGCCTCACCATTAGCAAGCAAGAAAATTCGTGCAAGGGTGGATTACAAACTTCAGGGAAAAATTGGAATGGTTCGATTTTCTCCTTGTTGTTCCATGCATCCTTTGCTAGCGATAGCCACTTCTCCTGCGTACTTTGATTCCTCGCGGCTTCTTGCTCGGGGGTCAGCCGGTCCATTTCTTTGGTGAACTTTTGTTCTAGGAGCTCGCAATATCTTGCTATGCCGGCGCCAACCACTCTGGCAAGCGAGGTCATGAACTTAGCGTACTGAAGATCGTCGTCCCACTTGAGTTCAACTATCTTGTCTATCGTCTGGTTGAAAGAGCTGAATATGTCAATGACAGAAACGCTGTGCCGCTGATCCTCCGTAGGCATGTCGTTGTTTTCTGAACGCACACGGAAGTTATCTTGTTTGATAGCTTGGTCCACCCAGTCAACGATTGAGGCCTCAGTCATACTAATCCAGCGCCATACAAAATCCGCTAGTAGTCCTTCGATATGGAATGCAAATTCAACATTCGGCAAGCACTCACTGTGTATGCGCCTAATCTCTACCAATTCACCGTAGAGTTGGAAGCCATCTTCTACTGGCACCTCCTCGTTCCTTTCCTTGGCAACGTCAAGGATTCTTTTGACAATATCCTTTGCATCTTCAGCGTAGAGCGGCAGAATCGTCTCCACCAGGGCTGTCAATGGATTAACACCCATCACCTCTGGATTCTTGCGATACCTTTTCTGTATCCTCTGGGCAAGGTTGACGACAGCCTTGCCTAGTTCTATGACGTGAAAGAAGTCCCAGCTGTTCTGGTCATTTGGCACCTCCTTCTGCAGGAAAACCCTGTACATCTCATGTGCTTTACCTTGTAATCCATGATAAAGTTGTTCGCGGTAAGAGTCAAGGTCTTCAGGCGTTTTCGAGAATCCTGGATCGTTATAGATATGGTTTTCCAACACATAGATAACGGGACCGACACTTGGCGGTTTTGATTCGTAGCAGTGCTGTAGTACGTCGTACAAGTCTCTTAGTAAAGCTACATGAAGAGCTGAAAGTATTTGCTGATTCAGGACTGTATCGGCCAGTATCCATTTGGTCCGATCAAAGAGAAGGGAAGGCATTAAGTTTGAGGTCCTGCCCTTTTCTGGAAGAGGTTCTTTAACGAAATGAAAAGCGGCATCTAGGGTATCAAGGGTGATGCCTTGATCAACGAACTTATCGCGGACGACATCCAGAAGAAGGATTATCCTGGATATAGGGTGGATCCGCCAGCGGAGGCATATCTCATTAAGTAATTCGATGGAATTTTTGGATAGGAATTTTATGGGTGGTGTGGCGCCATCGGTCTCTGAAGGCGCTTGGGAAAGATCTTTGTCGTTCATGTCGTAGTTCAGAGCTTCTGCCAAGATGAAGCGATAGTAGGCTCGTGCATCTGCAGGTATAAAGGTGAAAGTCTTGTCGTTATCGATTGGTTCCGGACTCTGGGTACCAGTATCATGATAACTCATGTCCACCGGTTGGTCAATGACATAGGATGACAACTCAGAGCCGTCAGATACCCTTCGAGAGCCATCAGAGACCTGGGATCCTGAGGACGTTGAACCATTCAACTGTTGGCTGAAATATGGGAGACTGCCAGTCGTGCTCTTTGCGAGCTCAGGATTCGACTGCATGATTGCCATGATCATTTGTGAGAGGTCCTGAACTTCTCCTTTCCTCCACTGTTCATAAGCTTCGTCAAGGTCAAAGTCGTCGCTTCGTAAAGTCTTCGGCGAGTTGAGGTTAAGGAGCTGTTGGTATGTCTTCAAATCTTGCAGCGCCGCCTTTTCGGTCCATACAACCTTATATTTGTCAATATCGGACTGAACTATCGCATTTCGGAGCCCAAATATCCTAGCAACGACTTGAACAAGCGGCATATCCTTGACATCGTAACTCAGAGGAACTACTACCTCAACGGTCGTACCTCCGCTTCCCCCGTTTCTGGTCGGCGTTGCCGAGAGGTCTTGGTCGTGGGCTAACAATTTGCTTTCCAACGTCGATAATCGAGTCACCAGCTCAGGCCGATCCCTAACCCAGTCGTGGTCTCTCAACACCAGACTCATCAGGCGAATGAAAAGGGCCAAATGTCGGTCGACCATCAACTGCCAGGTATCGTCACCCTGCTGCTTGCCTTTGGACAACTCCTTTGTCGCATTAGAGAAGAATATCAGCACCAGATCTTCCACACGCCTGTCTTTCTCCATCCGCTTTTGGAAGCTCGGTTCCGAGAAGGCATTGAGGAACACCGCAAAGGTCCTTTTGACAAGGGTATCCTTGTACTCTGCTCTCTGCTCTTTATTCATCAATATCCCCTTCAGACGCTTATCGAGCTCCGCCATAAAGCCATGGGGGAATCTTGTGCTCTTCGACTCCCGCAACAAGCTGAAATCTTTCATCAAGTCATTGATGGAAGTAGAGGGCCGCTGTACCGGCGCTGCCGGCGCCGGTACATGCTGTATCCGGCGTGCCCGTGGTTGGAGAAGGTATGCTAGGTAGGCTACTCGGAGAGCGTAGAGGTAGGCATCATTATGGCTAATGATCTTTTTCCGAGTGTTTGAATCTCCTCTTGAGAGGCGTCCTTTCTGTAAACTGTCAATACGCCTATTGATCCCTCGAGACTGTGTAGAAGACGTCGACATCACAGGCGCAAAGGCGGCGGCTCTTGCAATATCTCTAGGATGGGCTGCTGTTGACCGAGAACCGGACCAGCATAGGGGTTCAACATAGGTTCAAATTCGAGGAGTATACGTAGGCTAGCGATGGAAGAGAAAATGGAATGGTCTTGATCGTACAACGTCGTCAGAGCCAGTTATGAATAGCCCATCGTAGAACTAGCTCTCAACCAGTACTAACCAATGATCTTCAACCGAGCGTCATTGGTTTCAGATTCACTTGCGGCGGCCTTGGCACCGCCCTGAAACGACAGTCGCCATCCCACCACCTTCCTCCCAACTTCCAATGAACATTAACGTCTTTACTCCACAGACATTCGATAAACGTGGACCAGTCATTTAGGTAATTCAATGAAGCAAGTGACAATATGCTATTCCTGACTTCATGAAAGACTACTTGCAAGGTCACAGGGATACATCAACTGGAGAACGCAGCGCACGCGACCAAGCCCAGTCAAGGTGGGCCAGGATTGAATATGCTGAACGAGCATGAGAATACAGTTGAGGGCTCCTAACTCCACTGGAAGCTTTCGGGTAGCAGCTTCTACCAGTCACGCCCCTGTCACCGCCCGGATGTTTGGCGATATTTTCAGGTCAGAGGATGCGGTGCCTGCCCCCGGTCAGCCGGTTTCCAATGTCCCTCACATTGTCCCGCTAAAGTATCTCTGGCCCGTCACTACGTTAGTCATAAACAGTGTTCGTCAAGTCGTGCGGGTCAGAGATGTTGCCAGTGTGGTAGCCTCTGACTGCCTTCGCCATATCTGTAACGATCTCGGAAGTCGCCATTCCTCTTGTGGGTACTAAGAAGAACTGCGAGACATATCTGAGGAGTAGAAAGCTTCCAGAACACGTCGCAGCTTCTATCATGGTTTTCATGATAATGAATTAATGAGCTGAAGTCATACTCGCCACCGCCTACTAGTGGAATTCAGTAGGTGAGACCGGTATAAACTGGACCTGGCTCGATATTGGCATTCCAAAGATACCATTTCGCGCGGTTGCGAAGATCCCGCCTTCAGAGCATCCATTGACAGACGTGCCGTTGCACGTAGCTGGTGGTCCCTTGCCGGCTGACAATTGACTTCGGAATAGTCACAGGATTTGCCGCTGTCACCCATCGTCGGCCGCACGAGCCCAATGATCTCTTGCATGACCACCTCCAAAGCTACCCGTCCGTTTGGAGAGTGAGCTTGTCGTAGTTTTCGAGGAAATGGTGAATCCAGGGACTTACAAGTCAATGCCGGCTTTCATGGAAGTTTGATATACTTCATCGACAAGATAGTTTGCCTCGTCTAGCCCATTCCGGTTCCCATTGCTATCCTCGACCATAGCTACTCTCTTCAAAGGCGCCAAAGATCCCCAAGCAAGCCACTTATCTTCGCCTGGGAAGTCCAAGTCATATCAATAACGAACTGTTGATGCCTCTGAAGTCATCTATGCACAGTCTGCCGCAATCGTCGCACGATCATTCTCATAGCTACCCCTGAACCAATTATAAGAGGCTATAGAGAACACTAATGAATTCGGGTAAGATGTTGGCGAAGGGTCGGACGATACCTGCGAAACGATAATGCAGGCGATATGGCGTATATGTAAGAGAAAGCGGAAGCAAATCATGTGCAGTTTCGGCACCCTGAGGAAGTGCTGGTTTCGGTAATGCGAAGACAGTTGGTGCTAACAATATAACCGAAAAGACGAACTTTAGACAGGATGTCAACGTCGATACAAGTAGGTTAGCCTCGCGGGCCGGACAGCATTCATCCTTACCAGTACAGAACGTGCCATGATGGCTTCTTTGAAGTCAGATCTCTTGCTACACCGAGATACAGAATTCGACTGCTTGACAGCGAGAAAATATACGCGCGATACCTGCTCTCGATGCTCGACACACTCAGTTGTGTAACAATCAATCTGGAGAGTCGAAATTATCAAGAGAAGACCTGGTCGCAGTATTATTACGACAACGTGGCAGAAGCTGTGCAACTCTCCTTGGAACCTGGCTGAGTCCACTTTCTAGAGTACACAAGGGAGACGTTTCACCAACTACCCTTCGAGTCTCCAGAATTTCCCGGGGACCGATCCTAGAGACCGCATTCCTCTAGTATCCTTGGCGTTTTTCTCCCAGCTAACAAAAACATCAAGGAAGACTCTTTCAATGTCAGGTGTGCCTTCTGTCATCCTCGCGGATTCCTCCATCCTGACCGATGGATATGAGCTCCATCTCCATCACAGTTCACACCCCCATTGCACCTGCTCAGTAGTTTGCATTCTAAGGCAACGGAGCCTTCCTAAAAAGTCGATGAAGAGATGACAGCAGTCTACTGCCTCCGGCGATCATTTGCGCGCTTACCAACATTCGCGGTAGATCTTATACATGCTCGATGTTCTTCTACTGTACCTTTCGTTCTCCGTCAATATTCCGAGCATTGCGACCCTGGGTGGGTTTACCGGTGTTCTTACCATGGTAGTTAATATTGGAGCTTTAGTCACTACCTGTAACATGTCATATGCTGGCCTGATACCTAGTTGATACCTAGTCCGAATGGTCTTCGCTCTTCTTCTCCACCATACCTGTTCAATTTCTCTGGGGGCATGCTTTGGCGTACTGGCGCCCCTTCGCAGCAAACCAAAGTATCGTGCGTTTTCAAGATAGCGTGCTTTAGGTACTTGGCACATGCATGGATTGAAGACGAGGCGATAAGTCCGCAACCTTCCAGAAGCCTGGGAAGTACTCAAAAGTTTCATGGTGAAGGCCCAATAAGTATCGTGAACTCATCCAAGCTCTAACTCTGCTCGTTCGCAGTATCAATACATTCTAATAGTAATTCGCTTCGACTTCACAACATATATGAAGTATAACGGCTAACATTTATCTGCTCTTGGACCTTGTTGTAACGCGCGCTCCTCATACTTTTTCCACCCTGTCAACGCAGTTGTGGACAGCGTAATTCGTCTCAGCCTTCGAGACGCTCGGAGGGAAGGAAGCTGATTTGAGACGCCGTCATGAATCAGGTGGCTTCTCCCACCCTGCTCTGTCTCATTCTAAATGGCAAGTGTGTCTTTGGCCCAAATTTCCAGTTGCTTCAATATATTAGGGCAAGAAAGCAGTCAATTCACGTGGGTCACAATCATGAATGAGTTAGTCCCATTTGGGTTAGTGGAGCAAGTTGTGCTTACTGAGATCGTGAGCCTAGGGCTCGAAACTTGCTCAAACTCGCTCACCTATCAGCACGGTCATTCACTTGCCTCTTGAAAGCTGCATTACTAGTACAGGAATGGCAAAAGTTCCCTTTTCTGGGGCCCAGCGCACTGGAACGGAGCAGCAAAAGAATTGCCTCCTCAACCAGCGCCCCACCTTCTCTTTACCTTTACTTTACGCGAGGATGTTAATCACGCCGTCGAACATTTCATCTCAATATCAATACAGCAATTACAGCACCAGGAGGTTAATTTTACGATAGTCAAGATGGACATGTCTTCAATGGCAAGCATGCGATCAACAATGTCCACGGCGATGTCTACGGGCACAGCTACAGCGGGCCCTGCTTCGATGACGGCATCGTCGATGAATATGAGTATGGGCGGCGACAGCTGCAAGATCTCTGTACGTCTGATAATCATCTTGCTTTCTCATCCAACTCCCATGTATGCGATTAAAGCTGATCAAAATGCAGATGCTTTGGAATTGGTATACCATCGACGCTTGCTTTCTGTCTAGCACATGGCACATCAAGTCATCCGGCATGTTTGCCGGTTCCTGCATCGGCGTCATCTGTCTGGTGATGTCGCTCGAATTCCTACGCCGACTAAATAAGGAGTACGACCGCTATCTTATCAGTAAGCGTGCTACGTCGCGCTGCGCCGGCATCATCAATGATGCTATAGACAAGACCGGCGACCAGCCATCGCCGATTTCGAGCACCCGTGACCCCAATGACAATACGGTGGCTCCTGGATCTGGGAGCTATATGCCGAGTATCATGGAGCAGGCAATTCGGGCGCTTTTGCACATGCTTCAATTTGCTGTCGCCTACTTTATCATGCTGTACGTTCCTACACATGAGGTCTTGATGCCAACAACTGAGCATGGGCTGACGGCTGGGTTGCACCAACAGGCTTGCCATGTACTACAACGGCTACATCATAATCTGCATCTTCATCGGCGCCTATCTGGGTGCCTTCGTTTTCCATTGGGAAGCCCTTGGACTACGGTCGGTCTACAATGATATGGAATGCGTTGTGCAGTAGCTAACGACTCTACTCAGGGTTTCGGGGACAACAAGCGCCGCGCAGGAGGCAACCTTTTGTTGTGGCTAATCTTTTGCTCCGTATCAGCAGCTCCAGGCCAATTGAATGGAATTCGACAGACTTGGAAGATAAGTCGTGAGGCGTGTGGTACGATCTCAGACTAGACAATCTATCTGGGATTTTTGTCATTCATATGACTAGATGGTCTCTGAGATCCCGAACATGGAGAAAATGCAGGTTTCAGTGCAGAATCAATTCAATCTAATAGAGCGAGAGTCAATCGACATATCACTCATGTCTCATTGGTATTTCATTCCATAAAGGATTTCAAGCTGATGATCTGATACCATTATAGACACAAGTTGGTACGTGAAAGCTCAGTTGTAGTTTTACAAGTACTACCCCTATATTGGTTAGTATCCCTTCCTGTTATTCCAACCTGTTTCTGTGTCAAAAGTGAGGCGGAAGGATCACGCTGGGTATGAAGATCGTGTCACAAATCCTCGAACATTAACAAATTTCCAATATTGTTATCATCATTACAACTCCACATCATACTCCTCGCCTCCCCTTCAGCGCCACATCTAGTCCTAACTCCAAGCCCGCAGATTGATCGCGGACTGTAGGGATGAGATTACTGCAGCTATACCGCATATGATTTTTCGTCCTACGGAAAACATCCAACATGCTCTCTACAATCTACAAATTGCTCCCATTCAACACTCAATGGTGCGTAATTCCTCCTATTGATACAAAGATCTGTCGGGAACACAACCTACGACGTCGAACCATTCCGTCCGTTCGCCTCTGCCTTCCCTCCGGCCGACCTTCTCGCCTTTATGGGTATTTACCCGGCGCCCCAGTGACCTTGACAATTATTACCTCTACATCGACGACTCTTCCTCTGCGACCCTCTTATATGTACTAAGTGCAGAGTGGCGCACTAAAGTAGTGCCGTACTCTAAAGATCCTATCACCAATATCTCTCAAGACTCTAGCAGCGAAAAAAGAAAGGAAGGCTACATTGCGGTACCTAGATATCACGATAGTGAGGCAGAGCACTGCCTACCCATGAAACGCTACGGCGCCTTGTTGGCGGATTCCCAATTGAGCTTCCTGGAGCCTATGGACCGACCGTTGCAAGCAGGGAGAAACAGATATTTGGCTGGCCGTCCGAGGAAGCTGGAGGTGGCGTTTGGGTGCTCCGGATTTCGGAGGCGATGCAATGTCACGTTGGATTCGAATTGGAGCAGATGCTACAGCGAGTGGAAGCACTTGAGAGAAAAACGAGGATTGAATGGCATCGTTGCGGGAAGAGCTTCGGGAGCAAGTGGATATGGCTGGGTTTGTGAGGTTATGAGACAGGTTGGGGCTTTGTACTACAAGGATCATAGGGGGTGTCCTGAGGTTGTGGAATTAGGCCTCCTGGAACTCGAAGGGGACGAAACGAGTTGATGTCCCTGACTGGTCCTGGCGATGCGCGGAAATGCCCGGCCGAGGCTGCAGATTAAGTATGGTGGATAGTCATTGGCTGATGGCTTGAATAGGCTCTGGAAGGGTGTCAGCATTGGGGAAAGGCAGCGCGAGGCTCTTTGCAGCGTCCCGGAGCTCAAATCCGATCGTCCGGGATCATTCATGGCGGCCTGAATGGCAGAGCATGTTGCAGTCCTGGCCTTGGTACATCAGGTACTGGAACGAGATGACCGGATCTTGCACTGTGCAGCATCGTGCCAAATTGCAGAAATGGCGGATCGGGGTATCGGGCTTTGCGGTATTGCATTGCAGCACTGCCACCACAGCTGAGGAAGGTCCCAGTGGTGTTCATCAAGAACATAGCTGTGATCCATGGACGAGGTCGGCTATCACAGCCATTGATATCGTAAGGGTTGAGGCCATTGCTGGCGCTGTTGGGTGGCTTTGAGACAGCTTGAGGGAGAACTAGTAGTGAGAGAAGGCGAGTGTGAGACCTCTGCCATTCCAGGAGTAGGGCTGTTAGTGCAGTCGTTTCCATGAAGGTCATTATCGTGGCAATTGATGTGGGTGTCTCTTGAGCTGTACCAATGCTTTTGGTAGCTAGATGCGCTCCCCAATCGTGTTCATGTCGTGTCAGCAGGTCTCTCAGGATGCAATGTTTGCCATTACTTCCGTTATGAGACCTGGAAAACATCACTCAAATTCTCCGAAGCTCTCATGGTATCAAAAACATCGATCGCCGGACTAGCTTTAGGCGTCTCTTGTGACAACTGCTGTAAAAAAGGCTTAAGAGCAGAATCGGACTTTCTTATCACTTGCTGGAAGTCATTACCAAGGCGCTCAAACTCATCAAAATCATCTTCGGAAAGAAAATGTGTTCCGCGGAGAATGATACAAGACATTTTCTCGGGATTGTGAGACTTCGTAACCGAGGGCTCAGCCGGTTTATTGGGGCTCAGCTCGAGAACAGCATCATGGTCTGAAGCTTCAATCTCAGAAGGGTGGAGTATAACATTCAAAGCAGCTACCGCTCTAGCTGGGTCGGTCTTGATGAAGTCGCAGTGCTTCTCCACGAGATGGTATAAGAAGCGATGCCATATAGCGATCTGGCGTTGGTTTCTCCCTCCAATTCCATCATTCTCGGCGGCCAGAGCAAGGACAATAAATCCCCCAAGAGGATATTGCAGGAGCGGAGATTCTGGCTCGTGCAGATTGAGAAAAACTTTTGAGATCACATGAGGGAGTGGGTGGGGATCGCCAAATGTTCCAGTGCGAGGAGTAGTCCCAGCGATCGACATACTTAAATCCATAGGCAGTGCCGCCGTATTGGCTACCGACCGAGCCATTCCTTCCAGAGACTGCATTCGACTTCTAGACGAGTCGCCATCGATGTTAGCGATAGTATTATAGATCGCTGCCAAGAACACCAGTAGGACAGCAGACTTGTGGAATCTTTTCTGAAAAGCGTTGTCGATCAAATCAAAAGTTGTCTGCCTATACTGGCCGGAATAGGCACTTGGCGTAAGCGGTATAGCTGCAGTAATCTCGTCCCCATTGATGAGCATCTGCTTCTTTACCAATGTGAAAGCACAAGAATCACAACATACGTAGGATGAAAGGACGTCCGTTTCAGGATAAGAACCCATTGCGAGAGGATAGACCAGACCCTTTCGTTGGCCTGGGCTTGGAAACCCAGGGGTCACCAAATCTTTAGGCGGCGCTTTTACCAAAGCTATCAACAATATACCATCTTGGCCACATAATGGACAATCAGCCCTATGGCTGGTATCTGAAATTTCTTCCTTGAAAGCCTTGATATACAGGACCCCTGCGTTCTCGCCGAGTTCATTTTTCATGTTGCGTAGCTCCAGCATATTTGTGCAACAGTCTGAGAGGCGCCATTCCTTGGGAATCCGGTCCGGCACATGATTAGCGAATTCTGGTAGCTGTCTGGATTGCAGCTTCGGGGCACATGGAAATCGCGAATTCGAGTAAGAGTGCGTCTCACTATCACCGCCCGAGCGACGAGGCATCCAAGAATGCGTAAGCTGCCCTCCAGGGCTGACAGGTCCCAGTATCATTGGGCTGGGCGCTGGACTGTCCAACTCCCTACGATTGGAGCTGATTCGAGACATAGCGTCAGAGACAAGTGTCTTTCTAGCGGCGCTTGAATCAGGATGAGCACGGGCGCTTTCGAGGAACAGTCCCCAATTGGCGAAATGAGCTGTCCTCAATCTATGTCGTAAGTCTCCGATTGCCATACGATCTGGATCCTTCGAAAAAAGCCACTGCAGTAGCTCTTCCATTAATTGTGCCGCTTGGTCATTGATATCGGGTCGGTCGCAATGCAAGATATCATCCATATCAGATTTCTGTTTTGATACCCATCGAATTATGTCATCGTCCCTGCCTCGCAGCTGCGCTGCAAGTAAGACTGACTTCAAATTGTCATCATTTTCCATGATGTCACGAGCGACCGATGATTCGATCTGGTGCTGGTACAAACTCTGCAGATTGACCTTCTGTCCACTTTGCAACAGCAAGTCGTCGGGTCGCAGTTGCTGCCGAGCTGGGAGAGGTAGGTCGAACAGTTGACGGTAGTGGAACGTGGGTAGACCTCCCCACAAAGTCTCTCTATCGAGGATTAATTCATGGCACCCTGGTGGTAGAACTTCGTTGAATTTCCCCTTAGATTGCAAGATGTAGACCTGGGTACTTTCGATGTCGTGGAATAAGAATAGGCAATCGGTAGCATTACTGAAAACTGACAGGCCTACGGATATATTGGCAAGCGCGGGCCGAGAAGTTTTGTAACCGAATAAAACAATGACGCAGGGTGTTCCGTGAAGGCTTGCCTCGCATACGCCCTTCGAAAAATCACGAATGTTATTTTGGTCAATTTCTCCATCAGTGAGGAGGAACCACGTCGAGCATTTACTCAATGCGTTCTTCGAGTTGGGTTCCTCGTTGAGGCAATTTGGGATTGTTCCACCTGCTGATTGAAGCGTATGGAGCTCGCTCGAACGAAGTACGCCGTAGGTAACATGGCTCCATGGTATGATCCGCGCTTGCGTTTGGGAGTCTCGAGACAGTCCACTGCAGAGCAAGCTTAGGACGCCTTTCTCCTCTTCGAGTACCTTTCCTTCTGTGCTTCCTGATACGTCCACAGCGAAGGTTGCCACGATATCAGAGAAGGCAACCTCCTCTTCATTGTTGCGTGGTCTACTAAGCGGCTCTTCTGTGGGACCGGAATACGATATAGGATCTCGTGGTCGTTTCAAGGGTGGTTCTGACGGTATTGAGGGGTCCTGTTGGGACTTGGTTGCAATATCAGTCGCTGAACGAGTTGCTGAGTTCGTGGACGAATCTTGGGGCCTTTGCGGAGTTGGGGAATCATGGGATATTGATGGTTCTCCATGACCTCGCCTGATCTGTGTATCTTCGTTCTCATTGCCCGTTGGTTTTTTTGAGCTTTTTTGAGACTTCCGACTGTGACCATGAGCTCGAAGGTTCAGGTTGGAGAGAAGCAGATGCCGCCGGGATGGAGGCTTGAAGGGCGCTTTAGGGGTACCCGGGGCCACCTCAGCCTTGTTACCACTCATCACACCAATGGTGGGGTGGATTTTCTTTTTCACTGCTATTCGTCAGAGCGAAAAATGCGTAGTGCAGACTGTGAGGGTTCTAATCGGACTGTGGGCTCCTAAATAGAATAGAGATCTCTTCAGGATAGCGGTGAGAGCCTCACCCAGCCGATGGGGTAAATCAGCCTCGCGCTCAGCTGTATTGTTAACGCCTCCTACGTCACTTCGCATCTCACTGAATATGTCGAAGACCGGAGGCTTAGCAAGCTAAAGTCGGCATCTCTCACCGTTTGTCTCGTTCCCCTCACCTGATGAGTGTGAATGCTTGGGTGGACACTTAGACCACGGAGTAAGAGGGTGACATGGCAGGGCCTCTGACAGGCAGATCCTGACCATGGAACGGACTGGTCGTTGGTGTCGATGATAACTGCCCTACACTGATTGGCGGCGATATGGTTGCTTCGTGATGAGAAGGTTGCTCGCGTGTCGCCCCATCTGCTCGCAAGTGGGGTTGTTCCGCTTCGGGCCATGGTTCGGTAGAATCTCTTTGGGGTTGTCTTGCTCTCCTGTTGCTGTGTACAGTTTCAGAAGGGAGACCCCCGAAGAACCGGTCGTCTTGCCCAGTTTCTGCAGGAGGGAATGTTGGGGCTGGGGGAGGAGTGTACCCGCTGTTCCCCTTCTTTGGGATGGAAGTATCAATAACATGAGTATGTCGAGTATCGCCCTTGCTGCGTTTATCATTGGGCGTATCACAATGTTCGAGATCTAATGACTCTGGCACATGAGCATCGCTTCTCCTGGTATCTGTATTTGAACCTATCCAATCCACAGGCAGTACCTTCTTATATCGACTCGGCCTTGCAATGGAATTTGACGGCGACTTGGAATCAGATACATCTTCTCGATTCGTCTCCATTGCCTCGTCTGCGACAGGTGTTGGGACAACCCAGTCAGCGGCGAGGCTCGAGGAATAGCGAGTTTTCCTGAGCGGCATGCTTTGAGTAGAAGCGGAGTTTCGGCCAGTGTGCCTGAGCTGGGGCTTTTGTCAACGGAATGGCTGTGACGTGCACAATAGCACAAGAAGACGGAAACATCGCCCCTCCTATGTACTGCGGCCTAGAGTTGCCCCCTTGGCCCTGCCGGTAGTTGCAGAGGCATAGCCACCACAACGCGCTACAGATGTAGGCTTAGCAATCAAGGCCCTCAATTACTTACCCTCCCACCTCATGCTAGGGTTGCCAGTCGCTGCTGGCCTTTCCCCTGATAACAATATTAGAAGGTGATAGTCCCTGATACTCTCCGCTGGGCGCATTGCTAGATATTTGAGAAGGCCACCACAGAGTCACGTGATGTCATTTCGGAAGCCATCGAGCCAAGTCTACCGTGAAGAATCTTCCATCTCTACCGGCGAGCAAAGACACCATGAATCCTTTTTCGAACACGTAAAGTCCCTCAAGCCATCCTTGAAACCTTGTCACTAACACATAGGCAGATTATATGGTGATGAAATCGAAAGAGAGTTCGCGAATTTTGCTAGCTCTTGTCTATCTGAAGAAACAAGTATTCGGTCTATGGCACTCAGAGAGCTCAAAGGCAGTCGGTGCTTTCGTTGACATGAATAATTGGAGATGCTAATCATTACAACTCCAGACGTGAGCGATGTAATCCTGAAGGAGCCGCATGTTTTGTCACCCATGGTCCGTCCACTGGCGAGGAATACATGGAGCTTGCTCCGGCTAATCAATCTCTACTTCTAGCTGTCAGAGCGAGCAAAATACAAGTACCATTGCTTGTATGGCCTCTGTAACTTCCCGTCGAAATCATTTGCTAATCCTCGTTGTATGCTGAAGATTTATCAATCGATTCCTGCTCAAGAGCAAACATGCGACATTACCTCGCGACGCTGCCAAATTACGCATTTCAAGAACAGTACTGAAACATGTTTTCTCTACACTTGGTACTCCATCGACTTTTATATACGCCCTCTCTCGCTATTTCCTGCCCTCTGGCAGAGGATTCTCTAGTGTAAACACCGGCGGTGACGCTCTCGGTAGCGATCTGTGGCATATCCTTCCCATCCGACTGCAAGTGAAATGTACGGAGACTTCACGGTGTCACATCACGAGCCATTCAAACCGAGACCAGATGAACCCTTTTCACCACCTGCATTTGCCAGATCAAGGCGTCGATATACGAGGATCTGTGATAGCTCTCGCATTTCAATACAGTCCAGGTGGCTCTTCATCCTCGATGGTAGCCGTCAACTTCATTGATGGCCGGTGGCCAAAAACAGTGCAGGAGCCAGAGAGTAGAATTAAAGAGGTGCTTGAAGGTAACAGTAATGTTTGCCTTCAGAGTAACCCATTCTTCATTCAGCTCGTCTATCTTACCAGTGTTGCTCGGTGGTGGACAAACGCCCTGAATAGTATACAGGATCAACTCATTGCCTATGTACGCAATGGGCTTTACATAGCTGTGACATTCTGCTCACAGTGATTGTCTAGGAAATCAGTCTTCAAAACGAGGGTGAGGTGAAACGTGCGCCCTCAATGTCTCATCAAGACATCAATCGAGCCTTGCACGCAATGGCCGCACATCTCCATCGTTACGCTTCCGAGCTGGAATCATTGAATGATATAACAGCTGCGATCATTGAACAGCATCCTTTGATAACTGGCCACGAACCACGTACATCAGATATGACGTTTCGGGTCATCCAAGATGGCTTGCATCAAATACACTCTCAGATCAGGGCGGTCATAGGTTTTGAGATCGAGCTGGAGAAGAAAATCAAGAATAACCTAGCCCTAGTAACTACCTAAGCCACCAGGTGCCAGAACACCTACTGATAATTCGTTCAGCTGTTCAATAGAATTCAGCTTAGCAACGACCGCGTTATGGTCGCGAATGGCGTAGCGATGCAAGCAATAATGCAAGCCTCCCAAGAAGAAACCAAGATCTCACGAGTCCTTGCCACGAAGGCACACAAGTTGTCCGAGTCGATGCAGAAAGATAGTCTATCCATGCGAACCGTAAGCCACTTCTCAACCAACCTCGATGATCAAGCCAGGACTGACTTCTCTGTAGATAGCAGCATGCACGATGCTCTTCCTGCCGGGGACGTCGTTCGCAGCCATTCTTTCGATGCCATTCTTCAACGATCAACTGAAAAGCCCGTCTAGGTTCTGGCTCTGGGTCGTCCTGACACTTCCGTCAACTATGATGGCGTTCGCGTTTTACTTCTGGCGCAAGTCGCGCAACAATGCAGAATCCGAAATGTCGTTGGAAATGAGTCCTGGATGTTGATGTGCAGACAGATGAAGAAAACTTTTCCAAGAGAACAGTCTGTAATTGGACCACTCAATGTTCAACCGCTACACGTTCACTCCACAGATTGACCTGCACACTAGTCTATCAAACCGGACCACATTTCCCTACAACAGTCACCATTTATCATTCGGGTTCTAATGCCTTCCCCATATCACATCAAAGCTGAATCGAGCGTAATAAACCCAGTAATCCTATTACTTTCACAGAAAAGTCTTATTTCGGTAGACGCATCAGTACAATCAGCTATCAGTAACTGCATCTCTGAGATCACGAACCAGTTCCACCAAGGCTCTTCTAGGTAAGAGTTAGGATTCTAGTACTCTAGGCACATTTCAAGGACTGAGGCAATGTATTCCTGGCCCAATAAATTGGTACCTGGCTCGATCAACAGCCACATACAACATATCCTATTGAGGTTCCTGCATCTGCCTCCACCATGGAGATCGAAACAATAATACTCCATCTAGAGCCGTCTCTTTGCTCTCTGAACAAATCCATCGTACCCGGAATATCACTATTAGGAACGGTCGTAACGCCATGCACATAATCGATCTGGAAAGAAGATAGAGTAAAAAGCAATCCTGTCTGGCTCCCCTAGACATTCTCGCAGGCGGTTCAAGCAATTCAAGAAATTGAAAAAGCAGACAAGGCTCAAGGCGCCCCGAAGCTTAAGAAGATAATGCCATAATGTCAGAAGATTTATATTATAGAAGTAGACAAAACGGTATCATTGACTAACGGCTATTAAGTTAGGTGACCTGAGATCATAGGTAGCTTATGACTCAAAATGTAGGAAATAGAAGAATACTTTCACTCACGCACTCACTTTTTGGCAATTTTCTTCGATGTTGTCGTAGCTAAGCCCTAGGGAATGGAGTAGTGGTTACTCATTTTGAGCTGGGGGTCTAAGGTAGATTATACTACCATTCTATTAGTGTGGCGAGTTATAATAGTACGGCGGAGGAAAGCGGCGGCACCTTAGTTAGCGACCGGTCACGTGTTGGCCTTGGATTGTGGAAGATAGAATTTTTTTGCAAAGAGGACTCCCACTCTCTGCGATGATCTATTCACGCGATCTTAACCCTCCACTCATCCACCATCCCCCGATAATCCTCCGGTCCATATGGATCGAATAACTCGCTCCACCCGTTCTTCTTCCTCCGCGACCTCAGCCCCACATCCTGCAGCAGCATATCAATATACGGCACTACATCAAATACAAAATCCGGAAAACGCAGACCGAAGCCGGCCGCATACCGCCACTTGCAGTAGCGGCTGTGCAATACAGTCTCATCCGTGACAGCATCGATATCGAACGCAGGCTTGGGACCCTTTTCAGCATGGCCCTGCTGCTGACGATCAATCGCGAGACCATGCGCAAAATACGCAGTCAGCCACAACGCCTGCGCTTGCGCAACTATGGTTGTGTTGAGGGTCATGAGCGCGCCGACGAAGCCGATACTGCGCTCGTTGATGAATGCCGGCGGGACCATGAAGCGGTACAGTCGGTATGGCTCCTCTTCTTCGCCTTGCGCCAGGGCGGGGTGCTGGCGTGCGTCGAGGGAGCGCAGGTCTTTGAAATCTTTGTGCGAGGAGCCCCGGGTGGGTTGGTTGCGTAGACGTGGGAAGCGACTCAGGACCGTGGCGTCGGCTTCTTGTATGCGGGTAGCTTCGGCGCTGGTTGGGTTGGGTGCTGTCTGGGGGAGACCGAGGCGCTTGTCTATGCCTTCGGGCAGGAATTTGATGCTTGGATGTGGCTTCCAGCCTGTGGAGCAGATTATGGCGTCTCCCTGAACGGTTACGCCAGTCGATAGATGTGCAGTTTTGTGGGAGAGGTGGTCTATGTCGGCGATGTGGACTTTGATGGTGCCGTTGCGGACGTAGTCGAAGAAGTCGGTGGGATAGTTGAGGATGCTTAGGGAGCTGCCGACCCAGAATGCGGGCGTCCAGGGCTTGAGCTTCTTCAATTCCGGGTGCTTGTCGTAGCCATTGAGCGTGATGACATCGTTGGCGAGGATCTTCCAAAAGGTGTCCACCATGAGTCTGCCAATCACCGTATTGTGCAGCATCCTCCGCACCCAGCCAAAGCCATCAGACTCGCCCCAGATACATGGGCTGAACCAGCTCAAGAACCGGACGCCGACGAGCTTCTCCAGTCGTTTCTTCAGCGGCGTCACGTATGGTGGTGCCATCCACATCGGGCCGTGACCTGATTCTCGTATAATCCAATTCACCGGAACGCCGGCGTTCGCAAAAGCGTATGCACTATCCCAACCTGACTTTGAGCCGCCTAGAATGATGACTTCTTTGGACTCGTGGACGAGCGACTCTTGCTCCATAAGAGCCTTCGCGTGTATGATCGGTGCGTCAAAGTCGTCTTGTCCGGCGAAACGAGGCACATAGGGCTCGGATGTCAGACCGGTGGCCACAACAAGCCTGGCTGATGTTATGCTCTTGCTTGTGGTTTTCTCCCCAACCCCTTCACTGAAATTGATATCCCATCCACCATTGTCTCGCCTCGTGACAGTGTCAACCCTCGAGTTGAAGCGTATGCGGCGGTAAATGTCGAAGTTCTCGGCGTACGCCTTTAGGTACTCGTGCACGACAGGCCCAGGGATAAACTCCCCTTCTTTTACGCCAAATTTGGCTGTGTCCATGGGAAAATCGCTGTACTCGTACGTTCCCAGCAAGTTGTTTGTCTTGAGGTGGGAGTAGAGACGTCCCTGACACCATACACCACCGATCGTATCCGCCGATTCGAGGATCGTGAGTCGAGTAGAGGGATTGACATCCAGGTAGGTTTTGGCCATGACCAAGCCATGGAAACCTGCGAGAGCATCGCCGGTCAGAGGAGGCTTCTTCACAGAGCCGCGCGCAGTTCTTCAGTTGGTGGGGGGTGGGGTTGGGGCACTACTTACCAGCCCCAATAAGGACGAGGTCGATATCGTTAGCCGTTGCCATGATCGGCCGTTCTTGTGGCATGCACAAAGGAAAGATGTCAAGACTGCGTGCAAGGATAGAAGATAAGAAGAGAGATGAGTGTCCCAACTATGGAGGAAGGTCACCAATGTAGCTTCGATGCCAGTGGAGCAACTGCCAGGGGCACGGTCCTAAGCAATGGAAAGAAGACAGCGGACAGTCGGATCCAGACCGATTCGGCCATGAACTACGAGCCGGACCATGATTAGTAGTAGTAGTATGGCAGCCGTCGTAGTCTAAAAGATAGGGCGATCCACTAGTGGCCTGCTTAGACTTCACTTTTGCATGCCACCTAGTTCCATAATTATGCTCATCGTTCCCTAAGCCCTGTGGTGTCAAGTCATCTTTGTTATTGGGCAATTGAATGTTTCAAGGTGTGTACAATTGGTGGGGATGAACCGGAATTCCGGTCGTCCGGACATGCACATATTGAATGATGTGCATCGGTAATAAGGTTGGACGCTCGGCCCCTGAATTGTGGATTCGCCCCCCTGCATCAATGGAACAACTACTTTATCTAGCTTGCATTCTAGCGCTAACACAGAAAACAAGAACACGGTGTAGGCATAATACTATTATGTACATTGCCTTAATTACTAAGTGCGACTTTTTACCAGCTGGTAGAGCGTTGGAGCGGTAGGAAGCACCGCCTTAGTCCTAGGCTAACAACGGCACATTGTCACCACATCCGAGCCGCCCCCCGTCACCATGGTCTAGCTATAAGAAGATGGCTACTACTGAGCATTCCTTGCTTAGCAGGTTCCACATGGGGATTTGGCTCCAACCCATCCCTGGCATACTAAAGTATCAGACTGAAATCTTGAAAACGTGGTACCCGCATGCAACTACCGGTCGTGGTACACCCGACCGCGGGGTCAGACTTCAAAGGGGCATGGGCCTTTCAATCGGGGCCCCCTGAGTCACTAAAGCTCCTACAGCTTACCCTCGTACCTGACCTGAAAGTATCGAGCTGATGCACAATTCACTGCAGCAGTACGGCGACAGACTCGCCTACCATACTCGTTTTTCGTGGCCGGCCATCCTTCATCTCTGATTGTGTATAGCTTGTACTAGTACTCTACTCTTTCTCGATAAGTTGTAGCGCAAGATCCGTCGTTATTCTTACTTCCACTTTCCTTTGTCGAGATCAGTTCGCACAAGACAGTCATGGCAGACGCATTCAACAAGGAAGCCTTCACGCTTCTGGGCGTAGGGGTCTTCATCATTGGGCTTCGGACGTTTACGAGGATCAGGACTGCGAAGAGTATTCGCCACCTTGCAGCGGACGATTACTTGATGCTTCTGGCAGCTGTGAGTGAATCCTCTCCCAGACCCATGCATTGCGAGGGCTGCAGCTGACTTCTTTGTCTGACAGGTCATCTACGGCCTGGAGACTGGATGCGCCTATTCTGTGGGCGCCCGTTACATGGGGATGGCGAACAATAGCATGACGCCCCAGCAAAGGGCGAGCTTGTCCCCGGACTCAAAGGAATATCATTTGCGAGTGGGTGGGTCGAAGCTGCAGCTCATGGGGTGGTCATCATACACCTTGCTGCTCTGGACGCTGAAGACCTGTGTCTGCATATATTATATGCGCATGACGTGAGTCCTTCCTTATTTACCATCGTCATTATTCGCGTAAGAGTAAGGATTCTGACCTTGTTTGCACCCGCAGTACCGGTATCGCACACATGAGGATGCGGATCCGTGTTGGCTTTGCACTCATTTTCGTGACCTATGTTATCACAATCTCCTCGATCCTTAGTGGTTGTGGGGTTCCTTTCAAGAAGAATTGGCAGATCAATCCAGACCCGGGCAGTACGTTCTTGGCCCAGGATATCCTGTTCATTTATTGTGAATACTAACTGACGTTGGGCAGATCACTGTCAACCGGCTATTTCGCATATCGACATCTTTGTGACGCTCATACTAAATGTCTTCACCGACGCGTACCTCTTGTCCATTCCTATACCAGTAAGTTCAAAGTACCCCAACATCTAACGGCTACGATCGTCACTAACCAAAGTTCAGCTTCTTTGGAAATCTCGAATCTCCAAAAAGGAAAAGGCATGCCTCATATTCCTGTTTAGTGGTGCACTGTTCGTCATGATGGCCGGCATCTTGCGCTGTGTACTTATCCTTCTCGCCGGCCCTAACGGCGCCCAGCAAGCCGGCAGCTGGGCTGTCCGCGAGACCTTCGTTGCGGTAGTCGTCTCCAATATGCCCATCATTTACTCCCTTGTGCGCGGCCTCTTCAAATCCCTCTCCGAATACTCCATCACCGTCAGCAAGCGCTCAACGGCGAACCCTTCGCGTCACATGCGCCTGGAGGACACGAGCGGCACGCGTGATCGACCCCGTCGCAGTGGCCGATCTCGAGACGCCTATCCTATTACCAACAGCTCGTTTGAGCACATCATTCAAGAGGAGGACTTGGAGAGCAAGGGAGACGGGCACCAGTATCTACCCCCTTCACGATCTGGTCCTATGTCCAGCACGGAGTTAGATGGTTCAGGTACGGAAAGTCGCTCCCCGCGTATTACGGTCGCGACACGCACGACGGTGCAGTCGGAAGCTGCACTTCAAGCGCCTGGCAAGGGCGCAGACGGACTCAATCGTTACCATGTCTCGATAGAGGGACATTCGCCTCCATGAAGTATTGGCGGCATATATATTTAAGATAGAAACTGCTAGACTTTTATAGATGATAGTCTCTACTGTCGAGTGGTCTTTCCTGTACTGAGAACCAAAATTTCAAGTAGGCATTCTTGTTCGTTCTTCTACTGCGAACAGACGTTGCAATCGACAAGACGCATCTTGCTAGGACAGTCAGGTCGAGAAACACTCTGTTGTAGAGACAACGTGAGCTGTTGCAAGACCGGATGGAGACGTTGACTGACACATTCAAACCTTCATCAGTTGGATTACCTTTATAGCTCGTAGGTATAGAGCTATTAGATTAGCATTAGTTTCAAGCTGTATAGATGCTCTCGCCTAGTGTCACGAACAAAGACGTGGATATGTACGTGGTTGCGGGCAATGTACTTATATGTGCCAGAGGTGCGTGCCAAGCATACATGCCAAGACAGTCACATGACCGAATTGTACCGTGACACCTAGGCTCCAAGACTTTGATAGCTAGAACATATCGTGAGAAAGTACGAAGTGGCTGGCACGGGAGAGCAGCGAGGGAGCACGGAAAAGTAGGAAGGGAGCAAGGGAGAGCGGCGAAGGAGTAAATGGCCGAATGGGCTCTTGGGGCTTTAGTACGCGAGCAAAACGGCACAGCCATGCTCAATTCTAAGTCATCATAAGTTTCACTTGGAGATTACTATATATCTAACTATATCTACTCTAGGATCCAATAATTAGGTAATCTTTGCTATCAATTGACGACTTTGCTCATGAAACGATCAAGTCATGTTTAATTTGCATGAGCCTCGTTGACCAGCACGTATCGATACCTCGCCTTGTTTTGATCCATATCTATCACGGCCTGATTAGCATCCTTCAGCGGCCTCTTAACAATCCACGGTTTCACGTCCTTTTTCACCGTCAATTCCAACATCTCTTCAATCTCGTGCGGTGCGCCGATAGCACTGCCTCCAATCTTGCAGCCCTTTGCAATCAGAGCAAAGGCATTGAATGCAGGTAGCTTGTCTTCGGGCGCGCCCACTTGGATGAATTGGCCGTTTGTGCGGAGGAGCATGAGGTACTGCTCGAGGGGCATGTTGGGAGAGGAGACGGTGCTGATGATGAGGTCAAGGGAGCGGGCATGGTGGGTCGCCCAATCGGGGTCGTCATTAGTGGCGATGAACTCGTCGGCGCCGATCTTCATAGCGTCCGACTTCTTGGCTGCGCTGCGAGAGATGGCAGTGACTTTTTCTGCGCCTAGTGCTTTGGCGTAGAGTATACCGAAGTGTCCAAGTCCGCCAATCCCGACGATACCGATCTTCTTGCCCGGGCCGCAACCATTCTTTTTCAGTGGCGAATAGAGGGTGATTCCGCCGCAGAGCATGGGCGCTGCGTCTTCGGAAGCAATGGCATCGGGGATCTTGAGGACGAAATGGGAGGGTGCGCGGCAGTAATCGGAGTATCCACCGTAAGACTTGCTACCGTCGTCGTATTTGCCATTGTAGGTTCCGACCATATTGTTCGGGCAATGGTTCTCTAGGCCGCTGGCACACTCTTCGCAATCGGGTTTCAAGCATGAGGCAGACTGTGCTCCGACCCCGACGCGGTCACCAACCCTATAATTCTCGTCAGTCTTAGACTGGAATGACAATGGTTTGTAAGGTACTTGATGTTCCTCTCGACCTTCTTGCCAACCTTTACTGCAGTACCCACGACCTCATGGCTGGTAATCTAATCAGTGACGCGAATGTGCCAGGATAATGGTCTGACATACCCAACGCAACAGGGGTACAGTGTGGGAGCCCATCCGCTACGCAGTGTGTGCAGGTCCGATCCACAGATACCACAGTGCGTGACTTTGATATCCACATCGGTTTCCTCCCAGGTTTTGGGCTCATATTGCTGCCATTTCATGTTGCCCTTGACTGAACTGGGATCCAGGCCTAGCCAGCCTTGAAACTTGTAGTCGGTGCTCATGGTTGCGGCTTTTGCGGTATGGGTTGTAGATATTTTTCAGATTGGGAGTGGAGAGGCAATGTTGCGTAGGCTGTGTGTTGACAGTTGGATTGCAGCCGATGGGGCCTTCGACCAATTCATCTTTTATGACTGACGCCATACAGTTACCCTCTGCCGTCATAGCCGACCTCAGGCCGCGGGCCATTGTGAGTTCGCGCTGATCTGCAGCCACCGGTGCGAAGTTTGGAAGCAATTGCGAGATCATCAGGCGGTCCCGAATCGCCTCTCGCGCCAAGAAACGGCGTGGCCGGATGAGGCAAAGCCTAAGTAGAATATTAAAATGTTTGTCAGGCAAGCTGTATCTTCGACACCGTTGGTCCTTGGGTCATAGTGCTTAATCTTCTCTAAATCAGTATGCGACTACTCTCCTTTGATTGACTTTTGAGGGCGAACTGTGGATGATGCCAACACTATTAATCCGACTTGAGGGCGAGTCTGTTGCTCTTCATTCCTACTATCATTCAGCATCCCTACCAAGTCCTTCATCTCTCGATCCTAGTACCAGTGAGCTACTGTAACAACCCTAAGCTAAGAAAGCGTTAGCCTCTTTCGATGTGGGAGCTTTTGATGGTGATGCTGCTAGGGCGGACTGCTTGCAGAAAAAGGGGTGGATTTACTAATTCATCTATGTGCAGTGAGCTGTCAAGAGGCAGCAATCTTTCTCTCGGCAACCCTGGAAAGGAATCCCCCTTGACTCTATGTAAAGGCCCAGATCCAGATCATCATACATGAGACCTGTGGCATTGGTAGCACACCGTGGGGTAATCTTCAAATGCGCCTGCCGATGGGGTATACCTGTGCCATATACCAACCAAAAAGAAAGACCCTAATAAACAACGATGCTCGTCCTATTCCACTCTATGCACTCAACAACATGTATCCAGAATGATCGATGCGATCACTTTTGATGTTCGTGAAGAGCCGAGGACATCCATTCGTGGGCAGATGTGGTCGTCGAAGATGAGGATTGCCGCCAAAATCATCGAAAGATACCGCTCCAAATAAGATGCCAGTGCATAAGAAGCCCTCAAACTTTAAGGGTACCCGAGCTGTCCGTGACTACCTGCACCATTTGTAGCGATCCCGTCGGGCCTAGGAGGTGAACCACTATCACTGACGGCATCATCGAACCATTTGTTAACTGCCCCGAGCAGCATCTTCCAGACATTCCCGTTAGCTGGTTCCGTGTCGATGATGTCCCTGAAACGATATTACGGGTCAGTATCGATTCGGTATTACGAGAAGGACGGTAACGTACAGTGGCAGATTCAATCCTTGATCCAACCGTTCAAGAGTGGCCAATCCTCCTGGGTCGTTCCCGAAGCTAATGAATTGGATGCCGAATTGTTCTTTGAGTACTTTATGCTCTTTAAGATCGCCTACTAAATCTGCGATAATCTCAGTAGGGTCGCAATCAGGCTGCCAGGTCGCGTCAGTAAAGACGTAAACGTTCTGTCCTCGCACTGGCTCTGCTGATCTTCCTTTGAAGCTCCACCATGGAGTGGCTGGTTTGACTGGCTCCTTCAATCTTTCCTTGTAGTTTTGGACAATGGTTTGTAGTGACGATCTGATGTTCGAGTTGCCTTCATAAGTTTTATGATGGAGGATCTTCGTTAGCTCCTTGCTTTTCCCCTTTGGCGATCTATGTTTTATTCCGGAAATGGTGAAAAACAATTCGATGCCATCCGGGTCTGAGTCCTTAACCATGTACGCCAGTAGTCCGACAAGAGCCTGCACTTCTAGCCGGTGGCGTTTCATCGAGAGCGAATCGTCAATGAGAAAGATCTGAGGTTCTTTGTCAGTACACAGTACGAGATGGAGACCTCTGCCGTATTGACTTACGTGGTCTCTCCTGTTCAAGTTGTTGATGAGGTAACCGTCGGGCAGAGAAGTCTTGATCCCGCTTTTCGTGTTGTCTTTCCACTTCTGAGCTACAGCGACCGATAAAGTGGGCGGTGGCGGCTTTGGTGCTGGCGAAGGCGTAGCAGAAGGGCTTTCTGAATTTTCCATTACTGGTGTTCGGGCAGCTTCTGTTTGTGCAGCAATAGGCGGACTAGTGCGATCCTTTCGTTGACCGCTCTGTACCCTTTGAGTGGTGGACCTTGCATCTACTGTGGATAACGCCGCGGACGCGGCTGGGACTTGATCCTGGCGACTGTTCATTGTGGGGAAAGCCAGGTCCCGATGGAGCATGCCAGGATCGGTCACAGGACTAGCCGCGGGGAAGGTGCCGGCTCGATCATTGTTCTGACCTTTTCTCGGATTGAACGTACTCCGGCGCTGTATCCTAGAAGTATTGGGACTTGCGTAGCGAAATTTTGAAGATACCGGACTGGATGGAGACGCTGACCATTGATCGTCGTCATCACTTGCCGCCTGATCGTAGGTTTGCGGTTCCATAAGAATGAAGTCTTCCTGTCGACCGAATGGAGGTGAGCGCTTGGAGTTCTTCCGTCCAGGTGAGGCTGGGGGGTTGAAGTTGTACACCGGATGGCCATTTCCAGCTTTGGGATACGCCGTACTTTCCGGATCTGAGCGAAATTCAGTGGGGATGGTGCCATAGCCCTGAGAATGTCTCGAGTGAAATTGATGATATCCGTTCGGAACTTGAGGCGGCGTTCTCGGTCGATCGTCCAATTTACTTTGGGAATTTAGCATAACATTCATTCCGCCAGAAAATCGCCAGCCTGCAGACCTTTCCAACTCTTTTTCTGCTGCTGCAAGTATGCGTTCCGACTTGATATACAAGGCACGAGCAGAGGGCCGGCCATCGTCAACTTCCAGCATATCTTTGACCATGCCTAGCGCTGGTTCTGTGACATGGTCCGAACGTCCACAATCTAGGATAAGATTGTTGTGCATTTCATGCACCATATCAAAAGTGGTATTCCCATCATGAAAACAATCGTTGACCCTGAAATTGGCGATCTTCTGGGTCTCCATGCGGCGTCGGCGACGGTATTCCAGCAGACCATCCCATCCGCGAACGACCCAGATAGCAGCTTCACTGAATACACAACCTAGGGAGTAGATGTCAACGCTCGGTGTAACTTGCATCGGCTGTCTATCGACGAGATCGTTGACCCGATAACATTCTGGGGCTCCTGTTCAACGAAAGTCAGTCGCAGCAACAGATGACTCAGCTAAAGGTGCAATACCGTATGCTTGAGTGCCGTGCGTGTCTTTGCCGGTAGCATCGAGTTTTGGGGATATTGTCCTCGTGAAATGGCTCAGTCCAAGATCGGCAAGTTTGAAAAGACAATCAAAGGCTGATCCACTTTGACTGCTTTTGATCAGGATATTGGCAGGTTTCACGTCCTGGTGCCATCTAGGAAAGTAAGCTTTCCACGTCACGAGTTTTGACAAAAGGTAAGCAATCACCCTTGAAGAAATTGTGGTCCATCTGCTAAATTACGCGGTACGTTGTGTATTATGCTCAAAGCGTTCAAGATCCTAAATATTCCTCGCCAGAATTTTATGATCTCTTCACCACGCGAGGGTGGAGTAGTGGTCCGGAAATAATCCTCCAAAGTTCCTTTGTCCGCGTACTCCAGGATCACGTTGTACGTTCCCTTCTGGGTAAAGCTTCCGTGATAGCCGATGATGTCTGGGTTATGTCCCTCGCGGCGAAGCTCTCTGAATGCGCTGACCTCGTTATTATAGTATTTCTCCGCCTCCTTGGTCTCGTAGGTCTTCAAGACATAGGTGTTTGCGTGTTGATCGTTTCTGTTCTTTTTGACGTCAGCAAAGGTTTACGTCAAGCTGTAAGGTATCTCATGCACCTCTTCAGTGTTGCGTTTTGGAGTCAACTGATTGTAGTACGGATGTAAAATGATTTTGAAGGTGGTTGCGCTTCCACCAGTCCTAAGTCTTTCTTTATGTGTGATAGGAAGAACCTCTCTATCCCCGAAGATCTTGTTCATGTTGTCAAGGAATATCGGCGCGCAAAATTCCCATTGTTTTTGGTAGAAGGAGTCGAAGAAGTTAGGGTCTGTAGGAGCTATGGGGAAAGATTCTGGCGGTGTTTTTAATGGTAAATGCTGATCGCGCAAGTCATCGTGATGGACAAAATGTTCAATGTAGCAACCTTTGCCAATCAACAGGAGTATGAAGAAGACCTTGGAGTAATTTTCTCGAATCTCGTCAGGTCCGACTGGAGACTCGGCTCGATCACGAAATAATGCACGGAGGAGCTTTTGAACGCGGTAATGGTCGCCGAAGTAATTCTCAAGCTCCAGGTATGGTAAAAATGGACAGTTGCAGCTCACTTGAGCATCTCCACTGCCCATTGAGCGAGAACGTTTGACCCATTGATGGAAGTGTTGGATAGTAGGGTCGTGATCAGGCTGCGGCTTATTCATAGTGGAGGCACACAGTCACCTCGAGCAGGGCAATGAAGGGGCGAAATAAGACAAATCGCGACTGCGCTGACATAGCTATCGATGTTTGAGAAAGGAAGAAATTCCTCAAGACTCTTAAAAGTGAGACGAAGAAAACAGAGAGATTCCCACCTGTCCCCCGCTCGACGATCTACTAGGCATGCAGCTACGACGTAAAGGGCTGAACCGAGTCCTCTATCTCTGCTGACTGCATATTGCCGCTCATTGGGCGCTCTACTGGTGATTGTATTTGTAAAAGAATGGCAATATAAGATATTGCAAGAGCGATGAACGATACTTGCAGCCAGGCAAATCAGCATATCGGTACAGATCATTCGTTCAAAGCAGGAGCTAAGCCCCCGGGGAGCCGTATGAGCCTCCTAGAATCACTCTGGGGAGAGCCGGGAGTGGCTGTGCTTGCCGGACGCTTCAATGTGGATCGGCTGTGCTCGAGATGTCAATTGTACGATGAAATGACCGTGATGCTGAAGGGTGTATGTGATAAGCAAGAAGCTACATCTGCTAACCCTAATCAGGACCGTGGTGTAAGTCTATCACGAACGTCCATTCCTGGTTGTTCTGCCATTGATTGGTGTGTTCTGGCAACCATAGTACAATTCCGATGAAACCAATCTTCTGTCACCCCCAATCGTAACTTTTCACAGAACTGGGATCATACGAGGCTTTCCACCTCCGACTCACGAGCCTCACGATCTACTTTCTCCTGGTCCATCCTCTCTTTCCTGACCTCCCACCAATAAAAGCCATACCAGGCCAAAAGGGTGACACACACAAGAGGTAGACTAATTGCAAGATATAGCTGCAACGCCGCCAGCTCCACACGACTCCCCGAGCTTCCTGTGCTCGTCGGCTTGAAATTGACAATGTCGGTGCTCATAAGTGTCTTCTGACATCGTCAGCCACATCTAGACGCATTGTGCGTCGACTTACGGATATAAAAGTGCCTGGAAGGAAAAATAAGGTAACGAGAGTGATGATCCTCATAGATACTGTCTCTTGTTTTGTCTTCTGTGCGATCTCGTGCATATCCTTCGTGGACTTCTCCATGTTACTTGTCGATGACTGCGTATCTCGCGTAATGACTTCCATATTGCGCGTCGATTGATGAGCTTTGATAGCTAAGAACTTGCTGGCTTCCATGTTTCGATACTCTAATATACCGTATAACTAACACAGATTAGCATACTGTTGCGTAATGTACGGCGACGACGAATTTACCAGACTCTTCCGAGCATCAAGCAACCGGACCAATGTCTCGACCTTTGACTGTTGCATTCGATGGTCGTTCGCAACGACCGCAATGCGTTTGTCGAATCGCGACAATTCACCTTTACACTTCAACTTCAACTCCTGCGAAAAGTGTTCCGAGTCTGCAATGAATCGATAGTGCTTCCGTAGCTCGGTCAGGACGTTGATGTTAGTCTTGAGCACAAGCAAAGTCTCGTTCGCTTTCTCCTCAATGAAGTTGATCTTCTGCAAGTCACTAAAAGAAAATTCTGGTTGCACCTCCTCGTGCAGTAATTCTGGTGAAGTAAAAGGGGACTGAGACAACGGCGGAGTGGCTGGTGGCGTTACAGGCCGTTGGGGCTGAAACTCCGAAAACTTGCTTCTGGGTGACTCGTCATGATGAATCAAGGTCTTCTCGGAAAATGGTTTTGACAGATTAGTGTTCACTCGGATATTCTTGGATATTCGACTTGATAGGCTAGTGTTCACCCTCATCCTGCCAGCCGACGAAAAGCCTGTGGTTACTCGCGATGATGTCCGTGGCGTCCTTGGACTTGACGGCTCTTCAGTGATAGGACTCGAGGGTGTATCGACGATCGATGTTAGTGTGCGTCTGGTCAGTGCTTGGAATTGCTCGTCAAGGAAATTGATGTACCAGCGCCAATTTTCACCAGACCATTCACAGAGAATCAAGTGAAAGGCGAGCGTTGCAGCAAAACAACGATCCACCGTGTCGAAGGACGGTTTCTCGGACCAACGCGAAGATTTCATGGCTGATCGAATCCGGGTCTTCATCAGTTGGTTGCCTTTGATGACAATCCAATTTGCCCGGCCAGATTCGAGATCCAGGGAGTGATGAATCGCACATTGGCGAATTGACCATGGCCATTCTGGCTGGCTCAGCGACGTCTCCACCGATTTCAGGCCATAGCATAGCTGAACTCCAAGGCCAGACCAGCCTAGCTCAGGTATCTGAAGACCTCTCTCAAATTCCGCTAGACAGGTGTCTTGTCGAAATCCGCTGAAGTTAAAATCCTTTGCATATTCTTGTCTTCCAAAAGGAAATAGAAAATCCAAAACAGCTGGCATGACTTGATGATAGCTGAATATGGTCATCAGCATCTGCCGAGTTGTCTTGAGCCTCTCGCGCCCATTACGAGCGTAGATGAAACTGCGAAAGCGTGTCAGGTGTTGATCTCGGATTGGAATTATAGTGTCTCTCACACGAATCTGCATCGCGGATCCTCGTGTTCTGGGGGACTTCTAATCCGCAGCTGCTTTCTCAGCTCAGAGATATTACGGACACAGGTGTGCCAGAAATCTAGGTACCGGCTGGATCAGACCCCATGTCTCGCCCAGAGATTGGACCATCGCCCTAGGTAAACATACCTTTGCCCTGATCGTCGAATTCGGAAAAATCCACAGTAGCTTGGGCCTCGTTGTGGAAAAGACGGCTTTCGTGTTCGTTCAATCGCTCGTAGTACGAGTCTATACTATGCTCGTAGGTATTGTGGCGAATAAGATTCTTCGGGAAATCCAGAGCTTCTTCGCACGAAGTATCCAATTGCTTTTTTTCAGTCATGTTGATGCGTGTTGTTGAGTAAAATCGTGCTGAATGAATTTTCGAGTGGGTCAGACTCGGGCATTTAAGAGAGATATCTCAAGTATGCCTTGGGAGGCTGGCATTATTGATCAAGGAATGCTTGGCTTCGAATTCAGGTGGAGATGTCTCAACCTCTATAAGGCGCGAGGCTTATATGGCATTGGTCAAGGTCTCTATTCTTGATATCAAGCTGTTACGAGTAACCGCATCATGTACTTCGGCCCCGACGTATGTATCTGACTGCAAAGAGAGGCGCTGATACTAAGCGAAGGCTTCCCTGCATGACAACGAATCAAAAGAGAACGGGCAGACCCAATGAAAGTGCCTGACCTCGCATGGGAGATGCTCCGCCTTGAACGACGCCCCCACCACATCTGGAAACCCCGCAATTGGAGCCTCATATCCAACCACTGGGTCCCATCCTCAGAAGCGCAAGTCGAAAATCTTCTCTCTCTCAGCCTGCTTCGTGTCAAACTCGCTGCCTCAAAGGCGCTGCCACATCGGAGCTCACCTGCGTCAGATCTCTCGGAATCCAGAATCTATAGTGATCGAGTTTCAACTGAAGATGTCAACTTGGAAGCGCAGCTTAGCTCAATTATGCTAGATGGCGCACCACAGTATAGAACTTGTAGTTCCCAAACAATTTCTTCAAATAACCCTCAACATCGACTTGGTTCAATCGGTAACTCGGGATCTCATTCCACCTCCACTGATCAGGCATGTTGATGTGGCGAGCGAGTCGGCAATGGGGTGGCTCAAGGTCGCAGTTCAACTTGGCGGAGCTGATCAACAGGATTTGATAAGGCGAATATTCTTCGACCGCAGTGAAGATGCCCTACATAGCAATGAGAAACATAGGGTGGGATGGAATTTCCGAGGAAGGCGGAGGGGGCGGGTCTTAAGTACAGGGGCGACTTTTCGATAAGCCAGAGGCTCGGGTCCATGCATGAAGCCAGGACTTGCAGAGCTGCAGTCGCATGGTCAACCACTTCGAATCGGGCATCAACTCCCTATCCTTCCTCACCGGCGACCCCTCATAATATCAGCGGTAGACTTGCGGCTCTCATTCTGCAGGAGACAACAGCGGCCAATGAAGCGGCAAAGCGATTTGGGGCTCAAGGGTCGTCAGTAGTCCAAGAAATGGACGCCTCAGCCTCGGATACAGAGATCTCTAGCCATGGGCTGTGCGGTTTGCTCAAGGATTCTTCCACACGTTCCTGATGTACCCTCTATCAGCCACCTGGCCCGCCTCGATCCAATCAGATCCTATTCTATTGCACCCAATGATGTGAGAAGCCTCCGTTGGGAGGAGACTTGGCCGTGCTCATATGTGCACAAGGGTCTCGTGCCGCTAAGCATATCTGAGACCACGGCAATTGGGTACTACCCGTGCACACTTCTCTACCGACTTCGAACAATGCCTTCTGCCAGCCTAGCTATCAGAAAGAAGTGGCAATCAGAGAGGTGCCCATTCCTTGAACATCAAACTTCGCAGCTTTCAAAAGCAAAGCTCTATTACCTCAATACCCATGTCGATTTTCATTTGGACACGATCTTCTACACCCTGTCAACGATTTCCGAGTAAATGGAAGACCGGCTTCAATGGTGTCTGTTATCAGGTTCAATTCAATCTCATTGCTGCAACATCTTCTGACAGCAAGCCTACTGCTTCAAGTCTCCGCCTCCCTGTCTTCAAGGTCTTATAACTTCCTAAAATCTCAGTCTCGGCCCCAGACTTGGCATCAAGCATTGTGCCATCGAATGTATCTGGCGTGACAGCGCTCAGTCCGCTCCAGATATCCTGCTAGATTGTAGCCATTGCACTCATGGCTTGGTACAGGGACTACCGGAGCTTGTCTTAGACGCCAAATACCACACGCAGCCAATATGTCTATATGTCGCATACGGCTATTCTCAAACATGGCCACGCTCGTGCTCAATGGGTGCTCCTTGGATGAACGAGGTGCCCTGGCTCTGTGCCCTTGGATCATCCTTTGACGCGGCTACGAAAGTAGGCGGTACATCCATGGACTTGGTATCTCGTTCGCGGATTGGTAGTCGAATGATCAGTTTCGAGACCCTTGTGTGCACATTTCATTGACAGATCCGTTGCTGATTTTGGTTCAGATGGTGACATCCTCTCCTGTAGGTGCACATCGTAATTTTCCATATGCCGCAGCTTGGCTTCTTCTTCTCTTGCAATGGAGGTCGGGCTGAATTTAGAACTGGTTGAGGCGTCCGAATGAGGCTTCCATGTTACAGAAAGAATGTCATGCTCTGCTACGTGATCTCCGCGTTTTTGGCGATGATGAAAGCAATCGGCGATCGAATGGTCAACAGATCTTTCGCAGTCACAAATAAAGCGAACAAAGTGGTCGTGATACCTTGCTAATAGCGCCACCAATATCACCAAGGCGGTGCAAAACCACGAAGACCACTGGCCAACTTGATAGGCTTTCTCGGAATCGGGAGAATTCCTGTGCAACATTGCTGACGACGAAGAACGGTGCACAAAGAATCACCACCGCGCAAGCGATCAATTAATTGGAACCTGCAAGCACTCTGACGGCTCCCCTTGAGTGCCTCGCAGGCAGCATCTATTGGACATGGGGTGCTCCATGCCGAGAGTGCCACAACAAAACTTGTGAGTATGGGCGAAGAGTCAATTCTTTCTGGTTGCGAAAAATACTAGGAATTTTCATGAGATTACAATATTTCATGCAATCGAGGAGCGTCGAGTCCACTACATGATACGAAGCATTACATCCTCTTCACCCTACAAGGCGGATACCTGCTTATCAACACCAAACCCCATTATCTCGGGTCTAAAATGGCCGCACGCGAGCACTCCACGTTGGATTGATAGCTAGTGGGAGGGCTGACCGCAATAAAGAAGCAAAGTAGCATGGATCAGGATCATTATAGCGATGGTCAACAATTACTCAGGTCTGGAACACTTACGGTTCGTATCTGTCATCAAAAGAGCTCACGTTTCCAGACCCTTGAATGCAGAAAGTTGACAAGCAGAAAGCTGACTGAAGAAGAAGGTTGCAGTGGCCTGGGTAACATGTCCAAGATATCGAAAAGATCAAGGACGGACTCCTTTCCATGTGGGTGATATATCCCAAAACGTCTAATTTTGAGTGTCCAAATTACCTTCAGCGGATTAATTACATTACTAAATCCCTCACTATTCAAAGCTACAACAGGCAGCATTATATGAGAGTTGTACCCCACCAGCTGCACCCCATGTTGAAAGATAGCCTGCGAGGTGACACTGAAACATATCTTTTACTGGAGAAGCCGCTAGCACGCATACAAACAGGTCTAGGCACGTCATCATCTCATATACATGATTGTTTTCTGGCTATCGAAGTCTCGTGCCCCACCCTTCTGATTGAAATCCGAAAGGCAAACTTGGAGCTTAGTGATACCTCGAATCATCAACAAGCCCAGCTCCGCGCTGCACCACGTGCCCGAGCCTCAACCCCGAGATGACTTCCACCATCGTTCTTGGATTCCGGTCGTAGTAAGGAGAGCTGACAGGACCGCAACTCATTTCCAGGACGAAGCTGATGGATCCGAGCGGCAAGCTGGGGATTGATCTCCTACCCGCTCTGTGTTGGAAGGAAATTCTACATCTACTGCTAAGATACTAGGAAGCCAAGGCTTGATCAGGACCGAGAGTCTTATACCCAGCCAACGACGGAGAAATGGGTGATATCCAGCTCCATCCTATCCTCTGGCACCGTGTCAAATCCAGACGTGAGCGAGTCCTCATCGAAAAAAGATGTCCGCACAGCCTCCAATCCTGCGTATGTCCAGTCGATGGCAAGCGAAGATATAGATGGCCAATACCTTTTGGTCCGGAAAGAGAACATTTCAACAGAGACCAATCTGTTGAACATAATCAGCTTTAACCCGAACGTTGTGCACATCTTGATCGTCCTTGAAAAGAAAGCCACCAAAACTGTCCCGTCTCTCAGAACATCGCCAGACACCTACAAAGCCATGACTCAAGATACTCTGAACATAGAACCCTCGATGCCTTAGAACGAAAACCCCTACCTCTCGACCTTCCAAAACCAACGACACAATATCTCAACCACCTCACATCCTCGCCGCTTCAACGATAATCTCGATCACCATCAAAGCTGGGATTCACAACCAACTCAACCATGCAGCACCATCTCCAATTGCCCCAAATGAACCCCCACCAAAACCTCTCCATGCCATCGCCCTAAGCCTATCCCCCAAACGCACCCACCAGCGCCGATCCCGCTCATCCCTAAGATAGTCCCCCCAAATGCTCCATCTGGGCCCCAGGCTCATTCTCACGTCTCGTTCGTTGTCCGTCTCTATTTCCACAATTTGCCGCTGAGGTAGCTTCACCAGGTGAATTTT
>JAABUK010000389.1_pt1 | contig 94067 bp, 145 predicted proteins | sample 5559141 | NCBI WGS metagenome assembly JAABUK01 (sample SAMN10711869, study PRJNA513367) | rock metagenome | isolation source: Antarctica rocks | place: Antarctica: Victoria Land, Pudding Butte nord | collected 2016-01-03
AGCTTCTTGGAAGCTGCTGTATGCACTCTGTGTCTGAGCCAGGCTGCGCTTCATTGCATCATGCTGCAATAGCAGCACAGAGCAGTCAGCAAAGTGCACACACACACACAGCCTTGAGCTGGCAAGATCACGGAGAGGCTTGCAACAGTCTTCTCATTTGAAGTTGCACAACAAGTAACTGACTGTGACAGGATCATGGTCTATCGTTTCTTGTGCGAGACCCTGCTGAAGACCCCATACAAAGTGCCTGATAATGGAGGCATGCGCTGACAGATGCAGACCTGCCATAACTGCTGATGCTAATGTGCATTGAACCCCCAGCAGCACTGCAGCCCTTCAAGTACCATGGTGCTGCATGAGCGTCTCTGTACAGGCTATGTGAAAGCATCAAAAAATGCGCCGCCTTCAAAAATAGACAGTATAAACTGGGAGGTTTGGGTTGCGTCTTGGGCAACGTGTGAGCACAGAAGCGAGTGCAAACACCCAGTACCTGCAAAGCCACCTCCCGGCTGTGGAGCTCAGCTACAGTGTGCGCCTTCATGCCTATAAGGATCTGCTGCAGAATCTTCTTGCCATCTTGCATCTACATACAGGCATCAACAGTCGTGATTTGCAAGGCGTGCAGCAACATGTGTGGTTTGGCACCAGGCAGTCTGACTGTGGGATTGTCAAGGTAAAAGACCGCTACAGTGCTTTTGAACATAAAAGAAATGCTGCTATATCCCCATCAGACCCTGACGCGCAATGGGCAAAAGTTGACGACAATGAAACTTGTCAGCTCCTAATCCATTTGCAGAACAAAGATCGCGCGGTGCCACAAACATGTGTTACATATATAGGTAGTGACGCTCACAATGTATCCCTACAAGCTGTCATGCATGCTGAGCAAGTAACAAAGCACGACTTCCAGTTATGCATCCAAGCAATGATTAGGAGGTAGCAGCTGCTGGTAGCCTGGAAGCTGAAAACATCATAAGCACCGCAGCACCAGGCTTTTGCTCAAGCAACGATCATGCCTGAAGACTTCACAGCAGGCTCTCAGAACATGCACTGAACAGTGTTGTGCCCAGCATGATGGTGCAGGCATAGGCTCATACCGGTTTGGCAATGCCTTTACTTGTATCCTGTATCTTTTTATGCAACTCTGGGGCCTTAGCACGAGGATCTGGCGCGTCCTTCAGCCTGTCCAGGGCCTTTCTCTTTCCAGTCAGCCGTGTCGTCAGACTCAACCGCCTGCATTGCGTGTAAGACTCAATGCCTTTGTATGGGCCTGTAGCAGCAGAAAAGCTGAACCACCGGAGGCCGATTGAATATGGCAAACAGGTAATGTCTCATACAGGCATTTGTGCCACTCTGTGACAGCATGTGAGCAATGGTTAAAGCACCATGGTACGTACAGTTGATCAACAAATCTCATGAGCATGAATGCAGATGACCTCAGGGGTTTGACCCGGACAGCCACTCACTGCTGCTGTGACTGCACAGCACGTGCCACCAATCAAGATGACAGGAAACAGCCTGCCTACCTGGCATTCAGAGTCCTGACCTCACGATCCATGGCTGACATCTCACTCCGCATGGCAGTCATCCTTTCAGTGTTGCTGTGCACAGTTGCCCGGTGTTGCTCAATCTGCTGGTGTATGCCATTGTAAACCTGGGGACAGAAACATTGACAATTGGTATCCTTGACAATGTGTATTGCATGCGCATGTAAAGCAGAAGCTTCAGTGGCCACTAGCCGTTGGCAACGACACACTATCATCTCACACATCACTGCCATCAACATACATGTGTTGGGGGCAGCTCTTGAACCCCAAATGTACTCAGGAGCACATGCCTCAAGAGCACATGCATTCTGCCAGGGGATGCAGGCTGGGTGCTGACTTGGCAATTTTTGAGCCAAGCACGTGTTTATGTACACAGCTGTGTCAAAGATCTCAATGTACCGACAACAATGTTGGTCATTTCAGAAAGCACATAATGCTGTCACCATTTTGCCAGCCCATACATTGGTGCCACTGCCATGCACATGCACTAGGTCATCCTGATATCTATGTATCTGCTGAGTGTATCTATGGCATGGTGCAGATACCTGCAGAACCTCCTGATATTGTGACTGCAATGTGTCTCGCTCCTGAGAACTGGCACTGCCGCTGATCAGGTTCTTGTTGCCATTGACTTGAGAGACGCTCTGGGACCGGGCGTCCTTGTTGTACATGGAAGTCCGCACAGAATAATGGGACTCTGGGGTCCAGAGGTTGGCCAGCTGGGGGTTGTCCCTCAAGCAATCCTCAGGCTGGGTCTCACTGCAAAGTAACAAATGCACATCTTTGCAGGCTGGCCTGTACAAGTGATGTCGTTTCCTGAAGTTAGGCTCACGCAAACAAAGGAGGTGCAAGCAACACACATGTGGTCTTTACACGCCGTGCACAAAGAGCAGCAACCCTCCATAGTGCAGTGATGGTGGGTGACCTGAGTCCACGTCGTGACTCAATCAGCAGAGGACCACTGCCTTGAACACTACATCATGTACGCACTGTCAAATATCAGCAACCACACTTCATTCTTAGCTGCACCTTACCGGGTGCCGACATAAGCTTCATTCAGGTTGGCCTCATCCGTCATGACATGCTTGACCACAGGCGGAGCCTCAAAGACCTGGTCCAGAGTATGTGTGATGCCGTACCTGCACCATGCACTGTCCTGTGTCAGTGAACTGCAGAATGGAAGAAATGCAGTGCTGCGCAAGCACAACAGCCGAGATATGTCTGTGTGCAGGATATATGCAAAATAACGGCAAGAGTCAGAGCTACAGCAGGAAGATGCCTGTCAGTACACAATGAAGAAATGTGTCAGGGTGACTAGGGTCACCTGGCATACTGTTGGGCTTCTCCCTTGGGGTGGGTGATGACTGCTTGGGGGTTACCCTGGTAGTTTGACACAATGGGGCGGAAATTATACCCCTTGTTTTTGTCGGCAAACTCCTTTACCAGCAGGTCTTGGTCCTCCCTAAAAGTTGTGACAAAGCGCTGCCACAAGGTCACTGCATCATCAGCAAAGCTATTATCAGTTAGAACTGTGACGCATAGCCACCATCAGCCGGTGCTGTGGTACACACAAAATCCCTGCTCACAGTTGACATCAAACCTTTTCACAATGGCTGCACATGAAACATGTGGGCTCTGGCACACCCAGACATGCATTTGGTGTCAAGAAGTCACCTCTTAGTGTCCATTGCATGCACAAATTTGTCACCACTATTGATTTTTTGAACAGGTGTAACTGGTAGTGACTGACTGCAACTTGAGCAAAAGTCACAAAGCTTTGACAGTCCTAGCCATTCCCCAGATGGCATGAGTTTGTCTTACATGGGCAGTTCTCCTCCAAGTAGATACCATGCTGCTTGTTCTGGACTTGAACCTCCAGCAGGATGGGTCCATACACTGTGCCTCGAAATAGCCCAGTGCGATTGCCATTCACCACCCATTCATAGGCCTTCTTGATGCCATCGCTCTTCAGGATTCTACTCAGTGTCTGTAGTCGCTGCGCTTTGATGTTGTCCATGTCGCTCAGCTGACCTGCAATAAATTAGAGACAAGGATGTGCTAGACATTCACCAAATATTGATAATAAACCTGATCTCGACATGACAGTTGGCTCATACTCTGGCAAATGCAAAACAAGTTTTGCCATATAGCTGTGTAGCACTGCAGAATTGCATGAAAGTACGGCCTGTCTGTCTTGCAGTGAGCCACTCTATGTGAGATGAGTCTTCCAGCGCACGCTGCCGCTGAAAGAGCCAGATGTTGCTTTGTTCAGACCTTTGATTCTGTCAAGCTGGATCTTGTGCTGCCTCTGGTCATCCTCCAGCTCCCTGCTGCTGGTGTCAGCACTCCTTGTCTGCACACAAACCAGCTTGATCACACCACAGGTGTTTGCTTACTGGTGCATGCAGATGCATGAACAACACATAGCATTCAGCTCACCAGTGTTTGAAACACAGCAGGCATGTATACAGACAGAGCTTCAAGTTTGCATTGCTGCATGATGAAACTGTACAAATTGATCATCCACAAGCAGTAAAGATAGCACCAACAAAGCTGCGCCAGATGTGTGCAACAAACTACAGATCTTGCAAAAATATGACCAAATCTTACCTGCATGTCAAGCTCTCGCACTTGTCTCTGCAGGTCAGCTTTCTTGTCATTCACCCCTTCTGGTGAGGGTGGCAAACTCTCCAAGTCTGCTGTTATTTTTGCAACCTCTTCTTCAGCTCTTTTCACTTTGGCTGCTTGTTCTTGAACCTTTCTGTCAAGGCCTCCCAAATCTTTCTGTGCTTCGTCCAGTCTGTCAGTCTGCAGCATCATATTTATCCACATTGAAGACATACAGGGCTGCCAATCTGATGTTGTTTGCTCTGTACATTGCAAATGCTGAAGCACATATGCTCACCAGGTTGCAAGCATACCACGAGGAAGCAGACATTCAAATTCAACGCAGGCATGCATGTTTAGAGCTGACAGCATCACTGTGAGTTGCATCTCCATTGACACATGATTTACATGCTGGGGTATGAAGTTTTTTGCTAAGGGCGCAGAGACTGTGCAAAGCTTCAGACCCTCAGTCATCTGTGACACTTTGTACTGACAAGCGCAGCATTCAGCCATGTGTGACTGCGCAGATAACTTGATGACAAGAAACATTGGTGTGATTACCGTGCACCAGATGTTCCCTATGTTGCATGGCTTGCCCAGGTTGCACACAATCTCAGCATTCCAACCCCTGGCATGGTGTTGTGCACCCTTTTTTGCATATCAGCAAACCAGCTACAAGGACAGGGTTCTAGTACTTCAACAGAGACACGCATGCATTTTGCAACTTTCTCCTTTCTGTCATTGGTACAGGGAAAACAAAAAATTACAGTGTCAAGTCTGGGGACATACCAAGGCGCCTGCCTTCGGTATCAAATCATCCTGCTGAGCATCCAACCTTTTGACCTTTGCCACCAAAGCCTGGATAGCACCCTTTGCAGCCTCCAACTCCTCGGCTTTGGCCCTGTGCAAGAAAAGTGCTGTTTACAGCCCAGCAGTGCAATGAGTAGACAGCATTGCACATGCTGCTGCCATCAGCGCAAAAGCACCGTCAATGCCCACTTCATTACTTAATGCAAAGTTGCTGAACAATGCATTGCAATTGAGCTTTCTGTGCTACGTGCTGCAAACCTTCAGGCAGGTGCTGCTTAAGCTAAAGAGACACATATTGTTGACCTCATGTGACAACCATTGCATCATGCAGCATCCTGCGAGCAGTCTGTCAGTGCGGAGATGCACGAGAGTTGTGTGAACTGGTCACAGAGCTCCAAAACACCATGTAAATACAGTGTAAGACCTGTGGCTGGCACACGGCCTGAGCATGCTGGTTGTAGCTGCTGACTGACCAGCTACAACCGACATCAAGCTTGGGTGCTTTTTGTGAGTCTACACTGAATTTACACCATGAAAGGCTGGTTTGCACTGTGAGGCAAAGGGCCAGCAAGCCACAGCAGCAGCAACGCTGCTTGCATCAGAAAATAGAAGCAGCTTGCAGATGCAGGACTTGACACAACAGAGCCACAACTGGTCAGCAGGGATGGCATGTACCCCAAGGGTTGCTGAGACTCCTCAAAGTCCCTTCTCCTAGCTTCAAGACACTCGTCAGCTTGTCTACGTCGGTCCTTGACCTCTGTAAACTCTTTCATCGCATCATTGTATTCAATCCAGGGCATCTTGGACTCTATAAGCTTCACCTGCAGTGGATTGCAGGGCATGCTCACAAGCTAGGAACCAACTGCATTGGTCTCTGCATGGTTTATAGGGCATGGCACAAGAGGATTCCTTGCAAGCAGCCAAGACTGCCGGCACAGCAAGGAAGCTAAGGCCAGTCTGCTGCCTGTCCTTGCTGATGGCTGTATCAATACCAAGCAAAGTCAGCTGACAAGATGCTGTGCACAAATCCAACACGAACAGAGTTTGTGAGAATCAGTGGGCAGGTGAAACAGACAAGATGGGTACCTTGGCAAGCAACTGCTCCCTGTTTTTGAAGCGCTCCACATCACGCTGCAGGCGGCCATTCAGCTCCTGCTGCTGATGGAGCTCAGTTGCCACTGAGTTGCGCTCCTGAGACAACAATGAAGCATCTTGAACCAGAGAAGTTACCAAATGCTTCCACGGAGCAAGTGCAGCAAATCAAAAGTCTTCAAGCAAGGCTGCAAGCAGCTAATAAAGTGCCACCTTTCAATTGAGCCTGATTAGCTGTGTGATCCCACCCTGCTGAATCAAGTTGTATGAACAAGCAGAGTCATAATCACCATGCCTTGCATAGGCTGTGTACCTGACAATGCACATGTAGCTCCGCATAGACAGATGTGTAGACAGAGAATTTCTACTACAAGCATTCAGGCACAGGTTCAGCCAAGCAAAGCTCACTCTATTACTTGTGTTGGAGAGCTTGTTCTCTTCTATCAGCTCTTTGTGTAGATCAGCCAGGCGAGAGTCTCCAATGGCCTTCTGAGTCTCACGCAACAACTCAACTGGACTGAGCTTTGCGAACTCCACCACCTTGTCCTGGGGAAGAAACTGCAGGTGGCAGAAAACATGCTCAAATACATTGATATGCTTGTCTTGTTGGTTTGCAACTGGCATAGCTATAGGACGCAGGTGAGTCAACACACTAGACTGCATGCTCTGATGGTTCTTGAACTGAATTGCAGGCAGCATCTGATAAGATCAGCAAGAGTTGTACCTGGCACAGGTTGTCAAGCTGGACATTGAGATCCTTCATCTTCTGCTTGACATCTTTCATGGCACATGTTGCCCCTGGGTTGCAAAGCATAAAGTTCAAGCCATGCTATTAGCTACCATAGGCAGGAAGCATTGGGGAGGAACTCAGATTTGATGCAGCAGTATACCGTTCAGCTTCCAGTCAGAGATTCCTCCAGACTGTGCATCAGTGCGAATGCGGCGATAGACCACCAGGGGCCGAGCTTCGCCACTCGCAAGAGTGATGGTCACAGAACCTTCATCTTCACCTCTACGAATGAAATCTTTGACATTATCGGCTCTGGCTAGCAACTGCAGCAGCAGTATTGAATGATTTGCTGTCAGATGCATTTGTCCAACAAGCCAAGACCATTACTCACAGTTGTGCCTCCTGCCAAGCCAAGACACAGGGCACACACAAACGAGCTCTTCCCAGTACCTGCAAGAGGCAAAGTGGGCATATCAAAAAGAAAATTTTGGCTTTCGTCAAACATCGTGTGTCGCATGTACCGGATACAGCAGGGGCAACAGCTCACCGTTGGGACCAAGCACAAGGTTCAATCTTGGGCCAGGCTCCAGTATTGCATCTTTGTATGTCTGCGTGTCATGAAGTGCTTGCAATAGAAGCCTGGTCTGTTTGGCTTTGCGTTCACGCATGACTGCAAGCGTACCATAAAGTTGTGCAGCTCGACTCTGATCACCGATCCTTTGCCATAATCTCTGCATGCGATCGGCTCTTCTCAGAAAACACGTAAGACAACTCGGACACAGCTCGAACGACAGTCATACGAGTATTGATGCCGGCCTCCTCCACCAAAACGTAGGGCACTGCTGGACATGCTTGCCGGATTTCGCGAGCAAAACAAAATTGTACAGATGTCAGCCGCCTGCCAGCGAGGTCTAAGACATGCTCAAGGAGACACCATCGAGTCCCGTGGCTACGTGAATGGCGACCTTCGAACAGCTGTGCAGGTCGAGTGCATGCTGCGTATGGTGCTTTGCTCCAGGGCGTCGAGGAAAAATATCGAGGGATTTCATGATGGGCCAGCTACAAACCTGCAAATAAGTGTGCAGTTGCTGTAAATTCGATCACGGCCTGGGATGTGCAATGGCAAGGTATGATGCACATGCTAACAATGGTCAACACGAACTTGAGCTTCAGCATCAACTTGAAGCTTCTTAAGACTCTTGAAGACTGATCAGCAGCTGGCCGTGGACAGCAAGCCCTTGCTGGATTTCACAAGTTCTTTCCTTACTTCACAAGTTCTTTGACTTCAAAGATGCTGATTGCATCCTGTTCACGTGCAATGCGAGGGATAGGCTGATGATGCGCTGAGGACAGCTACTAGAACACAATATCATGATCTTGTTGCCTCCCGTGAGGACCTGACAGCTTATGCGGACTATGGTCTGGACAGCTAGCTAACAAGGTATACCTAAATGTCATCTGGTTGGTCTGTCAGAAATGGGTCATGCAAAACTTCTGCTGCAGTGAGAGCAGACTCCCCAGGCCATTTCCACACCTTGAACCTGCATGGCATGAGGATGCGCTCAGATGCAGTTTGTTTCCGCTGATTAGTAACACAGAGATGGATACTAATCACAAAAATGTTACTAATCACAGAAGTGAATGGAATGTAGCATTATGTGCACAGCTAGTCAGAGCTGTCCAAGCTGTGAAAGTTTGGCTGGGTTGTTTGCCCAGGATGCCCGGTCCTAGCGTCCACATTTTTGGCTATGCAGTGTGATATCAGCATCAAGCCTCATGTAAGCAGTAGCACAAGGGGATCACCTGATCCAGAATCTCCTCAGACCATGACAGCAGCCGCCTTGCCATGCATAGCAGCCTGTGTGCGACTGGTCTTCATCTTCAGCCTTGACATTGATCTGGACGCCTGCAGTGTAAGCATGGTTGCTTGACTAGACGTATCATGTTGGCACAACTCACTTCTTATAAACACAGAGTTGCTCGACTCTGGTGAAGTAGTTCGTTGTTTGTTCAACCCATGCCAACTCTCTTGCAGATGCAAGACAAAATAGTAGACAGACGTGCCATATGCACACAGCTCAAACACTTACAGCGATTCTACAAGTCTCAAAAGAGAGGAACAAAGTGTACATAGCATCTGCTAAGGACAGATGCCATGCACATGATTCCATACAGCATACGCAGCGTGTGTCCACACAGATTATCACCTGTGACACGCTTGATGAGTTGGCCAAGCTGGTGGACCTTGTCTACATCTTGGCGGGGCCAGGCCTTGCCGTCAATGATGATGGCCATGGTGAAGAGCAGGAAGAAGATGTCAGAACAGTTGTGCCACCACCGACGATACAGTCTGTCATACAGGGGAGCTGGCGGCATGCTGATCCTGCTGAGGCTCTGTAGCCAAACCTGCAGCATCATATACACTGCTTTGTCTGAATGCACTCTGCTGCCTGTGCTGTTGATTAACTTTGTCTAACCAGAACACATGCAGATCCGCTGCACATGAACTCTGGTCTGTTCTGAGTCAAGCATGATAGGGACAGTGCAGTGTAAGGTTGCCTTGCATTCTGGATGCTGCTGAAGCCAGCTGTACAGCACAATCTGCCAAGGACACACACACGCAGGCACCTTGAGGATCAAGCACTTCACTGCACTCTCAGTTGAGCCGCAAGCCAGGCACGTTGAGCATGCTCAAAGGGATATGGTGTGTGTGGGTGCCTACTTGGTTTCTGTAAGGCCAGGTGAGCCCCCTTGTACAGGCTCCAGGTCAGCATGCCCAAAGTCAATGACCTTGAAGCGGCGGGGATGCTGCTGCTGCTCAATGATCTGATGTGGGCTGGTTGCACCACTACTGACGTGTTGTGGCGTGCCACTCCTTTGCTCTGTTTCACAAACAAGCTCCTGTCCATTGCTATGGCTGTCAGCGGAATTCTGTGTCTCGGCATCCTGGTCCATCTTATGATGCTGAGCATGACCATTGGATTGGCTTTCAGCATGGTTCTGAAGCTCGACGCTCTGGCTTTGAGAGCCAAAACTGTGCTCAGACCGGTAGCTTTGATCATGAGCGCTGGGCTGTGCATGCCCGTGTCTGTACAGCTGTCTGTGGGGTGAGCGTGCAGCGCCTTGGACGGCTGCACGTGTCAGGTACTTGTAACCGGTGAAGGAGTATTTAGTTCTGGCCACGATTGGCTGTGTAGGGCTGTTAGCTTCAGGGCTGTTGGGACGTGCCTCTGATGGCTCCTCCCACTCTGTGTGCTCCATAATATTTGAGCACCTTAGGTCCCAATGGCGCAGCCCTAAATGAGCAAGTACACAATTGTGTTTTGTGCATTGTCCCTGAGAGCCAGTAATACGTCTTCGACAGTGTGTTGCAGAGCTCCTGCTTGCTTTTGCAGCATTGAATATGTAATCAACGTTCCTGACTCTTAGCTGGGCTGGATGTGGGGGCAAATGCTTTGCAACATGTTTCATTATACAGGTGGGCAGCAGCTGAATGGCATGAACATGTTTTAGCAAGCAAGTGTCAGCAAACTTAGTACTGCCAAGTTGTTGAGGCAGAAGCTCATTCCACATCAGCCTATGCAACCATAGAGTGTAGCACCAAGCATGCATCACTTGTTCAGCAATGAGACATGCATGAGGACAGCTCAAGGTTTGGCACATCAGCAATAAAAGCACTCAACATGAGGTGATGCATCCAATTGATTGTCACTGAAGTGACAGCGTGCATTGCAATGAACAGAGCCAAACAGTTCAAGGTGAAAGAGCATATGTGGTCATGCAGATGCACTGCACAAGCAAATGTGCTTGCAAGCTTACCTAGCATCTGTTGAGCATCAGCCATGGCTGTGAGGCTCTCACGCAACATATCTTGAATGTACCAGATATCTGCAAACTCCCTCTGCTGCATCCGCTCACTAACCTTGATGCCATTCAGCTTTTCTATGACAATACCTGCAGAGTACACATAAATAGAAAACGCTGTTTGTTTTTGGTGGCATCACTGCTTCATTTGATATGATGTCTAGTGCATAGAGCGCACCCTAGCCAAGAAGGGCATCTGGCTTCCGGGGCAATCCATTGTGTTTGTGTTTTGGTGGCAGACATTCAGAGAGCTACCTTTCAGAACTCCATTGTGCTGGAAGACTACAGCAGCCTGCACCATCATGAAGCCTTCTGGAACTCCAGCTTGCAATGCTTCGGTGATGCATCTGCCAATCACATATTCCCGCTCCAGGCTTTCTCCTGTACCCAGTGCATGGCATTTTGCACAGTCTCCATTCTATGCTATGTGTGTTAAAGCTTCAACACACAGCTGCTTGATGGCTACGGAGTCTGAATGAATGCTTGTACTTGTGGCAGCAGTGACAGGCAAATTGACCCTCCAGGGATAGCAGATGTCAAAATGTAGGTGAGTTCCTGGGTGTGTACCTGCTCCCAAGCATGCTGCCAATAGCTTGAAGTGTATGACCTTCAACACCAGATTTGTAGGAGTGCCTATCTGGTCCAGCAGGTCATACACAGCTCCCTGCCAAAACCAAAGGCAGTCTGGTGATGAACTGGCAACACTATATCAATTTACAGCCACTGTGTCCAGCTGTGTAGCACTAGAAGTGTGCTGTCAGCATCATCCGCATACCTGAACTCCTTGCCCAAGTGCTTTTCCCACGTGTAGCTCAGAGTTGAGGGCAGCTCCACGTTTTGCTGACCAGTGTTTTGGGACCGTAATTACTCGCTGAGAGCTCGACCTGCCAGGCCCGAGTTCCTGCAAGCCACCGTGCGCCAAGAACCCAGGCCGTAGCAAAGCTTCGTCAAGGACTTCGGGATCAGGTTGCATACGCTGCGAGCCTGCTGCGGCTGATGGTCAACAGCAGGTGATCAGCTTGCGCCGTAGCTTGCACTGCGAGTGAAATATGCAGAGAATTGTTGGTGCGATCCGAATCTCAACTGCCAGCAACGCTTTTATGTTCAAGCTTGACAGTTGAGTAGTACACTGAGGGAGTGCACGATCAAGAAGCGTAGCCGTTACGGCTCAGTATATCGTTACGGCTCAACTAATGCAGCCTTGTGACATCCTGTACACATCAGCCAGTCTGAATAAAAGACTTATTACTGCTCTGGTATAACAACATCAGACTTCAGCTGATCCTTGTACAAGCCAGAAGCCAGATCTGAGAAAGCAGCGACCCATTCATCACGTGATCGCCCATTACTCTTGGCCACTAAATGGATTGCACTGTTGCCAGTGAAAACAACTGTGAAAGCCTTGTCCTCATCTGCTTCCATGGAGCCTTCTGCAGGCTTCTTGGCAGCACCAAAAGGGATGATGCTCTTCAGCTGTTCCCACCCTGAGCATCAACATACTATGCCTATTAGGCTTGACATTCAGAGCCAGAAGTACAGACGGTTGACATGCTATCTATTCCAAGACACAGCAGCAGCAATTTATCAAGCAAGCCTAAAAGAAGAGTCTCATGTCGTCTCATGTACATGTTGCAGTACTGTAGGTTGAAGCTGATGAGGGCGCGCTGCCTACACAAATATGGCATCTGTTCCCATGTGAGCGGCCAGCCAGCATGCATGCAATTGTCTTCAGGACATGCACTGCATCAACAAGTGAATTATATTGGCTGACACAGAAGACAGCTGACCTTTAGTGCCATTGGATCCTGGAAACTGGCTAGTGCCTATTTCCACCTTCAGGATCTTCTTGATATCAATGCTGCGCTCCTTGTTCTTGGTCTCCCCATTGCGGTGGGTCTTTGCGACAACACCAGGAACTGCTGATCTGGACACTGCCCATCTAAGCGTACTGGAAGCTGCACTGCAGCATGACAGCCAGAAATGGTAGGTAGCCTGACTTTCAAGGCTTTTGTGCAATGCAGTGCAGTCAGTCTTTGTTCTTGTCCTGTACTCACTGTGTGTACAAGCAATCATGGACTGCCATCACAGCAGAGTCCTTATAACAGGCTATTGTTGCTGACTGCCTGCTGCCAATCCCAGAACTGTGCTTTGAGCAACACATGCAACCTGCGTCCAACAGCTGTTTTGCATGCAGGCTTTTTGCAACACAAGGACATCATAAAGCAGCAGCGTAATACCTGAACCAGACATGGCGCTCTGAAACCTCAGAGGACTTATACATGACAAAGGGTGCCCCCTCAATGAGGGCCCTCAACTGCTCATTCAGGCGCCGTTTGTGCTCAGCTTCTAGCTCAGCTTCCAGCTGGGCGGCGTACCCCTCCAGCTCTGACACCTGGCGCTCTCTGGCAGCTCTCTCCTCCTTTAGAACCCTCTCCAGCTTGGACACCTATGTAACATTGGAACACGCTACTTGTGCTGTGCTTCATTTTACAATTGTTAGCATTGTACGTTTTGATGAAGCAGGTATGAGTGCACCGCTATGCAGTGCAGCTCTCAGTGAAGCCATGTGTCAGCAACATAAAGTCACACATTTGAACTCTGGGTGGCCATGTGAAGAACTGGCGGCACATTGTGCATCGCAGTGTAGATGCACAGTTGTTTCAGATATGTTCAAACATGATTGTCAGTGATGGAACTGCTTAGAGATGGCTGATTGCCGTGCAGCTACCTATCCCGTCACACACATGGGATGCATGGATTGATGGTGATGATGAAGTATTTCAAAACGAGAAGCCTGACAGCGGTCTGACCTTGACCAAGAGGGTGAGGGGACCTGGCTGATTCCCCATGGCAGGGTTGGGGCGCTTCACGCCTGCATACGCCCCCTTGGAGCCCGCCCCCCTCTCCAGAGCCAGGGCCTGCAGGTCATGCTCACTCACCACCCTCCCCAAGCCATCCTTGGGGCGCCCATAATCTGCTTCCACCTGCACCTCATCTCACTGTCACCTTCTGCAAGCCGGCTCTTCATCTGCTTCGCTTTAGTTTCCAGTGTACAGCAACTGCCTTATGCACCCAACAGACCATCACAGGACCTGCAACTTTTTGCACGCTGCAAAGCACAGTGCGCACGCCATGCAGATGTTCATGACTGTCTGTACTTAAGTGCCACCAAACTCACAACCACTGCTGACAGCAAACCCATCTCATGCAATGGCAACTGGCACCTGGTCAGACGAGGAGGCTAGGAGGGAGCCATCAGAGAGGGCTCCTTCCTGCTCCCCATCAGACTCGCCCTGCTTCCTGGCTGTCGCCTCCAACAGTGATGTGCCCCCATCCTGCCACACAGTCACCACACTTCCTACGTGCTGTTTGCTGCTGCTTGTTGACCTTGTAAGTAGTACCAAGGCAGGTTTGGAGTGGTAATTGTGTGGGCAGAAGTAGGCCGAAACAAATGTACAGGGTTCGTGTACTGAAGCTGCTATGCCTGCTGCCTGCTGCCAGGGTCACATCACAATGCAACAGTCTGTTCAACGCAAACCAGAGGGGTGTGGAATCACCAGGATGGAGGCATACACACGGGCTGCCAAGCAGGTCCTGATCACTGCAACATGCAGGCAGGGCATCAGCAGCCAGGGGGACATACCCTAAGGCTGCCCAGAAGGCCCTGGTCCTGGCTGTCTTGGTCCTCCCCGTCAGTGTCAGCCTTGGGCTGCTGGGACTCAGCCACCTGCCTCTGGGCATCCTCTGGTAACCGGTCCACACCCCTCTGAGGAATGTCTACACCAACAAGAGGGGCCCACATGAGGTGCTGTCACAGCACATCATGACTACCAGCAATCCGTCATGCTGACACCACACAGTCATGCTGAACCCATACAAGTCATGCTGAACCCATACAAGCTGTGGTGAAAGAGGGTGCATGCCAGGCATTGCTGTGCTCAGAGCTTCCAGGAGGTAAAGCATGTGCTAGCCCAGGCAAGACGTCTGCAAGCTTGTCACACTGTACACACATGTTCAAGGCAGCCTTGCTCCCTTGTCTTTGATGATAGCACTGCACATGTACACAGGCCGCGTTTGATGCATGCACTGTACTGACAGAAGCGTGATACAAGAGCCGATGCTCTTTCACAGGGTAGGGCCTGAGCCTTGGCAGGAATGTAAAGTGATGCCGGCAACCATTGGGGCATGCCGTGTACAATAGGCCAATTGAAACTAAATCAAATTGTGGCACAGACCTGCTTGGTCTGCAGTCTTGCGCTGGTTGTGCATGCCCAGGGGTCGTGCAGCTCGGGTCGACTGCTCTGCTCTGTCCTCCGCACGCTGCTGACCTGCTTTGGACTTCTTCTTCACACCCTGCATCTCCTTCAGCCGGCCCCTGTTGCAGCCATGTACACACCCATGTAGCCATGTAGACAGGGAAGAGCCTCCATGCTATGAAGCAGCTTTCATGTGGTTTGATGATTAATTCAAGAATTGACAAAATGGGATGTGCCTGCGCTGCTGATGTTTCCTGGAGTTGTCCATTTGTGCACCAACATGGCACAGAATAGGTCTCAGCAGATTCACATGCCACAAAGAGATCAGCAAGGGCAAAAAGTCGCAAAAACAAAAGTCAAGGCATGCCACCATTGCAAGATTGCAAATACAACTATTGCAAAGCATGCTTGACAAAGCGAGCTACTGGTGGCAGTGCAACACCCTCACGGGTGTTGTGGACCTTGTAGGATAGACCAGGATTTTGCACTCAGCCAAGCAAAAGCCAATGGGGCACCTGAGCTTTTCAGCCTCTTCCTGGGCGGTGGTGAAGCGCTGCTCCAGCAGGCGCCGCCTGCTCTTCTCTGCTTCCAACAGGCTGGCCAGCTCTGCCTTGTCCTCCACCACATCGGCCCCCCTTGCTGGCTTGCCTGCCCTCATGACACATGAGTGTAAGATGCACATGTGCCCCAAAATATGCGCTTGTTGCTAGCTGGCTTGCCGTGCACAAGATACAGCTGCAAACTCTTGCTCATGCAACAAGGCATGCGCCTGTTGCTGGCTTGCCTGCTTGCCTCTCTTGGTTGTCAACTGTACCATGACTTTTTGCAATGTGGCATGCGCCTGTTGCAGGCCTGTCTCACCACACAATCATGGCATTTGCTCATGCACAGAAGCATGTGCCTTTTGCTGGCATGCTTGCCTCACTCATGGCCTACTCATGCTATTGCAGTCATAAGCAAGACAACACACAAACACACCCATCCTGTGTTCTGAAGACTCAGGTAGCGACTTGTTGTACACACAGAGCTCGCTACAGTGTGCTGCCAGAGATGGATTGATTATCACCTGTCTGGACAATGTCCCCTTTGCCAGCTTGGCCAAAGGCAGCTTGAAGGCGGGCATCAGATGTGGCTGCCAGCTCAGGCTGCCCCATGGCCTCCTGGGCCAGAAGGGTCAGCTGAACCTGGACAGTGCCCTCTGGTGATCCCTGCACACACATCCCTTGCTCCCTCACCTCTTTAGTTCAGCCATGTCTGACAGGATGAACAGACTGGCTGCAAAGCACATGAAGTCTTGATAGACGGGTGCACAGCCTCTTGTGCCTCTTTTGCTCTGCCTTTGATGCAGCTTAGCACATTGGTGATAGCAGATTCTGCGCATCGCAGACCTGAGCGAGACTAGATACACTCTGATGATGTACAATTGCATAGCAGCTGCATTGCAACTTTGTAGACATTTGAGCCACCGGGCCACAGGAGAAGGGCTGATGGGCGCAGACAGGCTGCTGATAGCAATGTGTGTTATGGTGTTTAGTTATGGGTTTTATATGTGTAACCCAGATTTATAATCATTGCTGTAGTCACTGCAAGTTTGCAGCAAGCCTGGCTGCATTTAATGGTTGCATACACACCTGAAGTGGCAGCCACATGTCTCTGGGGCCAGCATTTGGCTGCAACTGAGCATCTGGCAGGGACACCTCGGTTGTCCCCAACAGGCCTGGGTCCCCAAGCGCCTTGGCATCCAGAATCCTTATCCTGTTGCAGCACTTGCATGGCTGACTATGACAAGTCGGCATAACACACGCGACTCATTCACTCAAGATGTTGATGAGTTGTGCATTGATGCAAGAGCAAGGTGTGCTCATCACAATTACTTTCTGAACAGACGGTACCATAAATCATTTTGAAGTGGAGCATCAGCCTGGAATTGCTTGAAGTCCTGGTGTACATACAGACACAGGCAATGCCTGTCAGGAGTTTACCCATGCAAAAGTGACCATCGCAGCAGCACTTTTAAGCAAGAATGCCAGCAGACACATGTCATGCTTCTCGGGAGTGAGCTCTATGTATGTCTTCTCCTGCTTGAGCAGTTGAGCACTCTAACGTGTCATTCAAAGCAATGCTGACAGCAGGTCACAACGTGAGCGGAGAAAGAAAGTACTGTTTGCAGCTACAAGAGCCACTTTGAGGCAAGAGGCTTTCACTTGCAGTTCCAGTCAGTCATGACCCTTGGGCATGACCCCTGGACAAATGACCGGCTCTTGCTGCCCTTTGCAAAGCATCACAGTCTACAAAAATACAATGTGGGAAAGAACACAAAGCATCAAAAGGCGTTTCAGGTAGAGTCTGTGTTGGCTGGCACTGTACTCACTTGCACTCCCCTTCACCGCCCGGGGCATGGCCCCCTTGGCGAGCCTCAAGCTTCACCTCAAACTGCCAGTTCCAGGCTGGGTTGCCACTCCCACGCACACAAGGTGTCCTGAACACTTGTGTGCCATATCGCACCTCACAGTAGGCATCGATCTGCTTCATGTTGGACACCTTCATGCCACGGTACCTAGCAACCACAGCAACTTCTGACAGCTGTGTGACACAGCTTTGACCATTGCCTGTGTTCCTCAGCACATGCATGGGCTTTGTTGTGTGAGCTTGCATCCTCCATTGAACCATTGCAGAATGTTACTTTGCGTATAGCATGGACCAGATGCCCATGCACATGCAAGGTATGCCATACCATGATTCAGGCAACCCAGCAACTCAAGCTTTGCTGTCCAGGTGTATCTACTCCTGGCTTGAAAAGTGCATGCTCAAATGAGGACATCACTCTTGATGAGCTGTGTTCTTGCATCAAGCGCTTGCAGCGCGGCAAAAGTCCTAGCACTGATGGCATTGTGGCAGACATGATCAAAGATGGTGGAGGCCTGGAGAAAGAGTGCTTGTTGTGGCTTTTCAACCGCATGCTCGCCAACTAATCCCCCGGTCTATGAGTCTGGTGATAAATCTGACATGAGGAACGGTAGAGGTGTCACAGTTTGTTCTAAGCACATACGCGCAGGGGTGAAAAATCAGCCAGCATTGTCAAAGCACGTGAGTGTGTGGACTGGCCTCTGCATGCGTTATGTGCACAGCCTTGACCTATCTACCTCAAATCTCTGGCTTGCACCACAGTCATGATGAGCAGTCCACCAGGCCCAGAAGCTTTCTTGAGCAGCTGCTTCTTCCAGACTGACTCAATGTCAATGTACTTGCGCTTGGGCTCCACCATGTCCTTGGACATGCTCTTCTGAATCTTGTCCTGCAGACAGACCCGGCATGCCTCAACATTGAGCGCGTGGAGACAGACTTGATGAAATGATGACACACCGTGCAGGAGGACCCAGCACTGTCATCCTTGCACATGATTTTCCAGCTGTATACTTCCAGCTGTATGCTTCCAAAACACTGTTCACAGTGTGGCATTCATGGTAAGCCTGATTGCTGTCAGTGACATGCATGCAGCGTCTTGTCTGTTGTCAGTTGCATCAATTAGGTCTGCCTCATCACACAACATACCTTCAAAGCATTCAGGATGCCAGGGATCTCTGTGACTGTCATGCCAAACGGGGAGAACTTGACATCGATCTCAGGGGGATGGATGAATGACACGTCCACCCCTTTGATGCCAGGAGCTCGAGAGAACAGGTGGAAGCCTATCAGGACGCGCCCTGCTATGTTGAGGTGCGTCACTGCCACTCTGCCAGATACACGAGGCAGGAGAGCGTGTGCCCGCATGGATGGGGCAATCTGCACACAGACAACACAGTCACCTCTATCTTGGCTGATGCATCAGTGATGCAGTGAGATTAAGTGGTAGTCGTACGGTGTGGTGTGAGGACTCAGATGCCAAACAGAAGGCAACCTCCGTGCATGTTGCAACATGCAAGGCTGGCAAGTGACTGTACAAGCTTTCCAAGAGGATGTGAGCGTACCACCAATTGAAAGCCAGCACTGCGAAAGCCCATGTCAGCTTCCAGCTGCAGGTAGTTGCGTGTGGGGTTGTAGCGAGCGTGGCAGAAGTGAAAGCGGGGAGGGACCATTCCCATGGTGAATTCCTCCACATCGATCTGTTCCACATACTTCAGCGGTGCTTTCTCACCACTCGACTTCAAAATTTTGCTTATGGTCTCCTGCAATGATCGCTGTGAGCTGAAGTATGGGGACCAATGGCACGCCTGAGAGGCTGCTGAATAGACGAACTGCTCACCTTCAGTACCACAGTGGCTTTGTCAGACATTTCTTTCTCAAGTACAGTGGGCCACAAATGCCTCAACAGAACATTGAACCAGCCAAGCGTGAAGCTTTCTGCAACTGTGAACTGTTGTTGACTGTCCAGTACTTGCTGCCATCTTGCACGCTGATTGGCTAGTTCGGCTTTGTATCTTGTCTTCAAAGCATACGTGACCAACCAGGCAACCAAAAGTAGGGCAAACAACTGTGGTAGCTGGACATATGATAGTGTTTGCAGAGCAAGCAGCCAAGCACGGTGTGGCAGCTGATTCAGCCATTGCAATGCCCCAGCATCCACCCAAGCTGCAAAGTCCGGAGCTCTGGGCGCCCATGCTTGTGCAGGGTCTGCCGTGTCAGCCTGAACGCCGAAAACTGACGTCGTCATTGCAGCATGGCTCGATCAGCACCCTCACAGCTGACTCACGCAATTTGTGTATTGCAGCATACTATATACTACTGATGCTGGATACGAATGCACTGCAAACTGGCCCGGGGGAAAACGCGAACGCGGACGTAACGCAGATCAACGTTGACCCAGAGTTTCAAATTGCAACATGCTGAGCATGCAGAGCCCCTGAGTCACCATGTGCGAATGATAGCCCTAGCACATTGGCAAATGGGCAAATAGACAAAATACATGCCTGCGAACAGCAGGCTGCAATCAAGTGGTGCCAGCTTCCATCACGAATGAAGCCCCCTGCCATTGCAGTGATTGAGTGCATATGCATTCGAATTTGTCGTGAATTAATTGTAGTGAATCAATATTTGCTTTGACAGGGTTTCATGAAAACCATAGTCGCTGATCACAATTTATCCACAAGGGGACAAGATACAGCATCAGCCAGCTGTGCGCAGCATTACACCAATTTTCCTGATTGCAGTAGACGCCTGTAGACGCCTGAAACTGTGGTTTCAGAACTCAGGTGTCAGCATCAAACGTTTCTAGCTGGGATCAGACAAAGAATCTTCATCTGATGCAACAGTCGCATGCATGTCATATGAGAGATGATGTTGAGACACTGCAAATATTCATTCATTGTTGGGCATGATACATTTATTCGTCATCGTGTCGTTCTTCAGCCAGAATAATGGCTTTTGTGCTGGCTTGCCTGCAACAGGGAGCAAGCAGGAACGTTTGCTATGGACATTCCACACAACTGTGAATGACCCTAGAGTCCAAAACCGAAAGCAACGTTGATGGCAGGAGCGTGAAACACTGTCCTGGATCAAGTGTGTCATTGCTCATCCACTCCATTCATGTCTGCATCGTCCGGGACTTCGTTGAACATGTACTGGTCTTGGTACTCTGTCATGAATTGGATGCTGCGTCTGACATCTATGAACAGTGTATACGCCTTTCCAATGTCGTCAATCTCTACCTCAGCTGACTTTCTCTTCTGTGCAATGAGTGATGCAGCTGTGATGAGATGAATAGCATATCGCAGCGATGTCTCCTTCCCAATCTGCAACACTCATGAAAGTTATTGCGTGATCAGGATGCATGGCACAGCCAGTAGCAAGTATACACTTGCCTGAGTGTGCATGACCAACAACCAGCATGTGGGGAGCAACACCACAGAGCAGCCTGCATCAGGAGCATGTGCTATCAAGTTTTGCAATGCATGCGGCACCCTACCTTTGTGAGCAGCTCCTTCCCATCGTCAGTCATCTCCACATCTTCTTCTTCACACCGTATGTCGAGAATAAGCCTCAGCTCCTTCTCTGAGTATGGTTGGGTTGAAATGATCAGTAGCCTATCCAACAAGTCTATTGGGATGCCGTGAGGGCTCCTGCACGTGCCCAAAGAAAAGTTTGACAATGTTGTGTCTAAAACAGCAGGAAAAGCACTACCTAGGCTGAACAATTCTCAACGACAATGATGGGCATACATGTGAGCAAAGCAAGAGTGCAGCACTGTATCCTATTCCAATTGGATGAAAGAATTGAGTGTTGGAAGATAAAGTGGTCAGGGTGCGTGTGATATCCCATTCAGGTGTGAACATGTTGAGCTGACTCTTGCCTGTAGTTGGTGCCTCTGATCTTAGTGATGCCTCTGTTTGTTGCCACCACTAGTATGGGAGACATGTCATTCTCTAGGGCTCTGTTGAGGAAAGAAAAGCACTCCATGTCTAACATATGGACCTCATCAATGAACAGCACCCCTGGCACAATGTCTGCCTTGCCCTCTTCTCGCCATTCAGCAACCTTGGCATCAATCTGCTCCCTCACTTCTTGCCTGATCTCTCCTGTATCTCCAGCAAACAAAGCAAGGAAGCCCTGCACACCAACAGCTTGTCGCTTTCCAACTCTCTTTCCTATGATAGTGTATGCCTTCTGGCATTTGCACAGCAATGGAATCTATATAGTGTGTAGCTACCTTCTGAGCATATACAAACGAAGTATCAGTATAGATGAAGGCCAGCAAGAGCAAACATGTTAATATAGTGGAGGCAATTGAACCCAGATGTTGCCCATGCCCGGTAACGCTCATGTAGAGCCAGGCATGATAGCTCAAGGCCGTGCAAGCAAGCAAGCTCATGACAGTCTGCTTGTCACCTGAGTTCTGCTATTGATGACATCAATCTCATGTAGTGTGACCACATGCACCACCTCTTTTCGTTTCTGCAACTCGCCCTCAGGACACTGAACAAACTTGGTAGATGGACCTGAAGCAAGCAGGGACAAAACAGATGTGACCATCATTGAGAAAGTTGCCTGAAACCTGAATGATGAAATTGACAACTGTATCATGACCTGCAAAAGATGATGGCAGTGAGCCTCAATGGATAAGATGCATGCCATAGGGTGTGGTCAATGCCACGGAGTTGAACTGGTCAGCACAGCAGAAGCGCAGCATGGATGCTGTGGAGCCTTGTTGACAGCAGCTTTGAAGACTGTAGTTGCTTACCCATTGCATCATAATCCCTTGACCGAGCAAAGGAGCGCCCCAGCTTGGTGATTCTGCCGCTGGCTTTGTCAATGGCTACCACATCACCCGCCTGCACCTTCTCCTTTTGCATGGATTCTATCATTTTGACACCCAAGTCATAGATTGTTTCCATCTCTGTTGTTTTCAGGGTCAGTTTGCCCTGCAGAAGGTGAGTGCACGTCATGAAGTGGCTGCTTGTGAGCTCCACAGTCACTGATAACACAGCCAGCATGTCTTGCTTACTGTCTTTGCAGCACTTCCAGTTGCAGGCCGGTCTATCTCAATTTCCACAACCTGCACAGCGACACTGATTGCTGTGGTTCAGCACAGAAGTTTTGCGCCTTCTGTGTCTGATTTGGTGCTTGAAGGTTCTGTGGTTCTGACTAGCAGCCTTACCTCTCCCTCAATGATTTCAGTTTCTTCCTTTATGCGCACTCCTATGGCTTTGCGGAAAGCCTGCAACCATTAACAGATTCAAAGTCTGGTGTTTGCATGCAGACTGCTGCGGCGCTGGACGACAAATGAACCATGATGCCACCCACCTGTGTCAGGGCCTCCGTTTTTGACATCTCCAGAGAGAAGATTTCAGATGCAGCCATCATTGCAAAGGGGGTTGCTTCACCCAAAGCTTTTGCCATGCCCATGGCAATGGCTGTTTTGCCAGTCCCGGGCTGACCTGCCAACAAGACAGCCCGGCCAGCAATTTTGCCCTCCTTGATCATCTGCAAAATGACTCCTGCTGCCTGCAGTGCCAGAAGACTGAGCCGTGCGCACCCTGATGATGCAAACAGAGTTCAGGAACTGGAGTGCGTGAGGTTTGCCTTTCTTGCGGGCGCTTGGCCGACCATGCCCTGCGACACCGCCCGTGCCTCCAGAGCATCATCAAGACCGAGCCCTCGTATGTGCGAGTGTGCACCAATGCGCTCAATTCTTGTCAGGTCTTTCACTTCTGCGTTAACTCTGACTTCCGCCATGGTGGACAATGCAGCAAAAGCGGGCCCGGCACGAAATGCTGCAGACTACCGTCACATGCACTGCAGTGACTGATCTGGCAGGCCAAGCTATCTTTGGGGCAGCGTTCTGGCGAAGGTGGGTACGAGTGTTCGTTGAGTCTAGATGCGATCGCAGCTAGGCAAAAAGTACTTCCGATACGCTGCCGCAAACAGCTGCGCAAACAGTCGAAAGCACTTGCCGATGCGAACTTCGCGTGCTAGTAATTAGGGCCCACTTCCGCTACCCTAAGGCAATACTGACCCTGGAGCACAGCCCTGAGTACAGCCTAGAGCTTATGCATGCATGCATGCATCATATGATGGCACCCAATGTGACAACATCGTGCACACTGTTGTTCACACTATCTTGCTGCTAGACTGCATGCATACTGGGAGCATGCTGCGTCCTTCCTCCCGCCAATTATTGTATCCTTTTGCTATAATGTTGATTGCCAGCATTGACGTGTGTTCTGAAGCTGCAGTAGTGAAACCAGTCTAAGTGAGTATCCTTTGTAATCAGCAGACTGGTTGAGCATGCAGCCCTTGTACATGATTACAGCCGCGTAATTGGAATCAGCATTTAGCTTGATGACGGGAGCAACCTTAGTGACAGGTATGCCAACAGCATTCAGCAGAGCAACAACTGCATACTGCACAAAAAGGTAAGGCTTGATATGCTGCATAACAATGAGGTGTGGCACACACTTCTATAACACAAGCGAGGACATACTGTTCTGCAGCAGCTAATGGTACAACAAAGCTGTTGAACACTTTATACAGCTGATGAGTAAACAGGAAGCGTTGGCATTTTTGTAGACCTGACATTACTCAGTTACAAGTTCTTGTTATAGATAGATGTCTGCAGAAGAGAGGCTACCAGTGGTAGTTCATCTGAGCGCACCAGTGTTAGCTAGCTGCATAGCTGAACTTGTCATGTTGACTATTTATAGACGTCATCAGCCAGTGCAGCCATCGGTCGCACATGCCTGCGACACATGCAATTCAGATTAATCATTGTTCCAAACTTTTGACTATTTACATGACATGCAGAAAGATCTTTGTCACTGTCCTCAGTGTTGTTAACTGCAGCACACAAGGTGTAGGCCAGCTCTTGCATTGTGGCTTACCTGTAATGGCAAAGACTCCGCCAACTACAGCACAAATGCGCACCAGCAGGTGAGCCAAGCCACCCCTTGCGTCCTTGACCGTCACCATGATGGGTGACAGGTCATACAAGAAGTATATTGCAGGCAACTGCACCTCCCCTTTGTGTACTGGGCTGTAGTACTCTGTCAATGAGTACTGATTGGAGTGAAGCATCTTGCCTGCAGCAGTCAGCAGCATTATTTGAGTTATGCGTGTGTAGTGGTTGGCAGAAGCACCTGCACAGCTGCTTTGGCGTCCAGTAAGTTTAAAAGAAGAGAGCTTGGGTCACTTGCATGCCACAACTGTCAAAACCAGATGCAGGTAACTTTAATACATGCTTGAAGATGTGTATGCAGAGCTAAACAGCGTGTCGAGCTGATGTACCTGTCCAGCCCTGATAGTAGGTGGGCACCACCTTGATGAAATATTTGAAGGTTCCAGTGTCCACATCTGAAATCCGGCGGTACTCTGCATCACCACAGAGTTGTGATTACAGGCCTGGCCAGCAGGGCTGAAAGCACTTCAGGCATGCACTCAACAAACAATAACAATTATGGTTGCATGACATGATATACGTCCACACAGAATTGTATTGCTATGCAGAAACGGGCATGCAATGGTCTGATGGCCTACCATCAAGAGGGTTTATTTGTCCAGGATACCTTGGACCAAAAGCCATCTTGTGTATGACATGGCTCATGTTGATCGTTGTGGCACCAGTCGGTATCTACACATGACATGAAGCTGTTTTGGCGGTACAAAGTAACAAGATGTATAGCATACAGGGCATAATATGAATTGCATGCAGTCCTGAGAGTGGTGATCACCTGAAGGGCTCTTTGTGCATCTTGAGAAGCCATCTGCTCCTTCAATAGCCTCCCAAGCTCCTCTTGTGTCTGCAGTTGCACCCAGGCTCACTGGTGAAATGCTTTTGTTATGGGATTCAAAGCTGCTGCTAGGTTTCACTGGCAACAAGTTGTGTCCCAGAGCTGCAAGCTCCTTGAAGAGAGCACATGTGAGCAAGTACAAAAGTTCAGGATGCAGTATGCAATCAGCTGCTTTGCAGTTGAGCCCAGCTTTGATTGAGGGTGAGAAGTACACATGCAAGTAATCTGCAACTTACTGAGCGCATCGCAAAGTAATGGTCAGCATGGACGGAGAGGTGGAAGTTGCCAGCTACCCTTTGCACTTCCAGCCAGCCATGTATGTTGCAGCCCTCGTGCTTCTCCAGTGCAGCATTCATGGCTGCATTTTCCTGTGCAGTCAGGACATCACAACCAAGATAAAAAGGGCAGCAGCTCATCAAGGCTGGCTGGCCAAAACACTGAGTAGATATGTAAACAGGTACATCAGTTGTTCAAGGCTGTCACGTGCACATGAACAGCGCACGTCTTTGGTGCTCAACTTGCATCACCTCTTGAGGTCTCCTGAGTGTGAATGGTCCCCATTGTTGCTTAGGCGCTATGTATTCACCTAAGCCCTTGCGGCTACCATCAGCATTGATGCGTATCTTGTGCAGCTCTCCGTTGTGTGCTACGCTGATAGAATTGTCATCGCCATGACTTCCAGAGATGTCCACGGCATCCAAGCTGATGGCTGCATAAAAAGCAGTCAGGAGAGAGTCAGCACAATAAGAGCTAAACCTGGCAAGGCCACTGGGACAGCAGCTACACATATGTCAGATTCACCTGCACAAGGGAGAGCAGGCAAAGTTAGGTTCAAAGTTATTCTCAGATGCTCCCCTCTTGATACGTCCACGCCCATCTGGAGTGCAAACAGGCTGTTCAAACAGTTCAACACAGGCCAAGCGGAAGCTGAGCGAGCAGCTGAACCTCCCTGAAGACTCACCGTGGTCGCTCTACTTGCAGAACGATATCGGCCAACCTCAGAGAAAAACAGCAAAATGGCCAAGCACACTCCAGATAGCGTCACTGCAGAATGTGTGTGCATATTAGGAAGGTTGGCGTCAAAGTCGATGTCATATGCATGCCCTCCTTACCCAGGGCACCATAAAATGTCTGCTGCACCAAGTGCGAGTCAGCTCTTGCGTAGGCACTGAGCCGATTGAACTTGCTCCAGCGCATTGATGCTAACTGTAAACACTAAGCAAGGTGAATCATTGCCTGATCAGACACGGCAAGCTGCACATTCCCGCAGCATGTTCTTCAGTCCTGCTAAAACTGCCTCAATCGCTGTTGCTGTAACTCAAGCGCCTAAAAGTGCATGGGGCAAACCGTCAGACCATTGTCGCAGGTCAGGTCACGGCAGAATGCAATGTAGAGATGGTGGGAGACGAATCGATGACAGGCAAACTCACTTCTTTGGATTGCATCATGTGCTAGGCCAACACGGCATATTTGCAGCCAGAGACTCAATGTTGTCACACTCTTTCCGTTGCACTCCTGAATTGCTTTGCAGCTGCTTATTTAATGTACAGCCAGCAACAAAGGCTCTGAGGGCGATATTGATTTATCCCACGTGGGCACGAATTACTGTGCATTGAAGTAGACAACGCAGCATGTGTATGCATTGACAAAGACAAGACGTTTGGCTGTGTCATCGATGACTGTGAAATAGCAATGATGCAGCCATACTGAGGATATGTGTACAGGTACATGACAAGCTAGGGAGTATGTGTACAAGTGTAGAGTCGTCAGCGCCTTCTGAGTTGCTGGCTATTGTCTAGCCATCATTGCTTCCAGCTCTGACAGGCTTCCCTGCATGTTCTGCACGCACATAGTAAGTGTCAGTAGGTGAAGCAAAAGTCATTTGACTTTCCCTCCAAAATTGACAGCGTCTTGTAACTTCTGGGAGCATTCTGAAGAAGCGGGCAGCTGAGCAGCAAATCAAGCTGATGCAAAGGAGCAGCAGCAGGTGTTTCACTGATATTCTGCAGCACTTACCGGTATTGCAGGCACACGCGCATTCTGAGCATTGCTGAAAGCCAATGGATTGAAAAACCTATCTAGGCCTGCGCCTCCCTGAGGAGCTTGGCTGTAAGACTGCTGCTGCAGCCTCTGGAGCAGCATCTGACTGGCCAGGTCATTGTTGCCATAGGCTTGGCTGCCAGCAGGTTGCTGGTTTCGGAATTGCTGACTGTCTGCAAAGAGGTGTGCATTGGCCTGACTGCCTGCTGATGGGTAAGAGTAGCCTTGGCCAGGAAGATGAGACTGCTGGTTTCCCATTACTGGGCCCTGGTACTGGCCAAATGATGCTCTGGGCAGAGCACCACCAAGGTTAAATGGCACCTGATGCTGCTGACCATACTGAGAGCTAGCCTGCATCACATGAAGAAAGTGCGACACGTGTAAATATACACACTGGAGAGCAGAAGCAAGAGACCAGACACCATCTGCACTGATAATTGCAACAGTTGCATAATGTTTGCAGAGGGTGTTGCTGTGCCTGCAGGGCAGTCAGTAACGAGACTGTGCATGCCATTGATGGGTGATGCATCTAAGCATTATGCATAAAGGCTATGCTGAGACAACATCCCACCTGTACATGAGGCTGTTCATGCCCTCCATACAGCCCAGCTGATCTAGGTCCTTGCAAGTAAGCAGGAGTCGCTTGCTGATAGGCATGTGCTCCAGCAGAAGGCTGTTGGGGATAGCTGCGAGCTTCTGCAGCCTGCATCCTGCTTTGACCAAGCTGCAGCTGCCGAAGCAGGTCTTGTGACAACAACGCATTGGACCCATGTGCTGCGGGCTGAGGCTTGTACTGATGCTGTTGCTGTTGCATCCTGTAAGACAACAATGTTCTTGACTCTGGCCTATGCATGCAACCTTTGCGCGGCTATGGTATCCAGGACGGGTTGAGTGAGATAGGAAAGTCTTTGCAGGAGACAGGCAGGATCATGGTGCTCAGCAACCCTAAACACTAGCGATAACATGCTATATTTTGCACAGTATTGCTGCTCATAGCAAGCTTGACAAGGGTATGTTGACACACAGAGGTTACATGCTTACTGTGGTGCCTGCATCTGAGGCTTGGACGCAAGCTGAGGAGGGTGCCAAGAATAGGCTCCAGACTGAGCCTGCAGGAAGGCTTGGAGCTGGGCGTCCTGCTCTCCCTTGCTGCCTGCACAGCACATCTCCTACTTCATGTGTCTGCAGTGCAATCACCATGGCAGAAGCGACTGCCTATCAGCATAACTGGACGCATGATTGTCCATGCATGGCTAATGGGCTATTCCATTCATGCAAGGCCATGGCAGAAAGTGCACAATGACCTCAATACACATGACGATGCTGGAAAGAGTAACAACTGAAACCAATCTGACAAGTAGCAGCATCATGACATCACTGCAAAGTTCAGTCTCTACAGTGTTAGCGCAAGCTGAGTAACATGAGACCACCAGCTGTGTGACCACCTGAGGATGTAGAAGAGCGGTGCTGTCCCAGCAGCGCCAGCAATGGATTGGCAGCAGCGCTTGCGGCTTGATTACTCCTGACATCAATGTCAGCCTGGACAGCTCCTGAACTTGCCAGCCTGTCCAAGCCCAGTGATGCTGCTCCTGCCTGCTCATGCTTGGCGCTGCCAGGCTGATCTGGCATTTCACCAGAAGGCACACGCGCTGCTTGTACGAAGGGATTGGACACTGCCTGTGACTGCTGACTTGGCCTTGCTTCAGGCCGTTCAGCTGCACCAGCTTGTAACAGCTGTGCAAAGGCAGCCTGCTGGGTGGTACGCGTGTCCAAGCGGGGAGTGTTTGACGCTGCACCCCAGGTTGCCTGTGCACCACCAGTTGCTGGGCTTGGTGCACCCCAAATACCTTGCAGCTGTGGTGAGGTACCCCAGCTGATGGGAGCTTGAGGCTTGCTGATGGCAGGGAAGCCTGGGGGTGGGGTGATGGCAGTGCGGCCTGGCTGTTCAGCAGGCACAGCCGCAGGTGCAGCTCTGCTCAGCAGACTGAGCAGCGTCTTGCCAGAGTCCTGGGATGCAGCATCCTGGGCTGTGTGTGCACCTGAGCCTGCCCAGGGGGAGGAGGCAGCAGTGCTGGCTTGTGCTGGCTGTGCTGATGACATTGCAGCTGCTGCTGTAGGAGCTGTTGCTGCATGTTCTTCTTCGTTTTGGCTGTGAGTCACGGGGGCATGAGCACCCACAGAGAAGCCAGGCCTAGCAAAACCGGGGGGTGGGGTTGGACCAGAAGCCCTGGCATGGCGCTCAAGGTCTTCCAAGGTTGTGACACCCTTTGGCATGGGAGGCATATGTGGCTGGCTCTGCCCTGCTGCTTGAGCCAGCGCCCTAAAGTCAAAGGCTTGAGCTGGCTGTGCATGTGAGCTTGATCCTGCAGCAGAGTCAGTAGCTGTCGCTGCGACCAATCTCTCACGATCGCAAAATGATGAGCTGCAACTTGAAGAACTGCACTGTGACAAGAAGCCCAGTGCTTGACATCCTGTTAAGCTGATATGCCTTCCTGAAAGGCAAGTGCAAGCATTGCAGACTGCAGACAGCATGGGTGTACGCAAAAGGATGGAGTTGCAAGCGGGTACTGGTCTCAAACATCATGCCATGACAGCAACAGCCAAGAGTGGATACAGCTTTCCCTTCCAGGCATTGCTAGCAGTCTACCTTGTGCAACTTGACCCAAAAAGCTGGCAAGACTGGAGCCCTCAGCTTGTTGCTGGGAAATGGCCGAAGGTGGGACTGGTAAGCCAGATGCAGAAGCCACCTGCATTTCAGCACATTCTTTGTGCTGCAAGCCTTTCCTTGATGGACACAGCCATTGCAGTAGAGGTAATTTCAATTGCAACCTGTGCTATGATAGCTGTGTAGCCGTAGCTGGCAATTTTACACAATACTGCAGCCTGGTCTTTTGCATGCAAGCTGGTTGCTCTGAGCCTATTTACTTGCAATGGGCCTCTCAAGGCAGTAATACCACCAGTATTTGGAATGACATAGTGCTGTTTGTGCATGAGCCCAATGTATGCAAATTTAATGGAATGTTGTACCTGGCCATTGGCACTCTGAGCACTAGCAGGCATCTCAACGTTCGTATCGGCTTTCAGAGCCTCCAAATCCTCATCACTCATAAACTCAGCCATAGACACCTGTCCAGCATGAGCTGCCAATGTGAATGAGAGCAAGCACAAGAGCTCCTGTGGTGCAGTGAAAGAGGAAGATTTGCGCGAGTGCCATGTATGACATGTGCCATGATGACATATTACCAGCTTTACCCAGCTGGTTACACATAGCAGACAAATGCTGTCAAACACACTGGCACTTGAACTGCAGCTGAGAGTCAACAATTTTAAGACATACCGGTTGATAGGTTGTCCCCTTCAGCTGTGCCTGTTCCTTCTTCCATTCTTCCTTCATGCGCTGCCGCTCAGATTCAAAGTCCTTAGCTCTGCGTGCACCAGCAGTGAGGCCGGCAGCATCCTCTGCACCAGCGGCCCCGCCATCACTCATCCATTCAGGATTGTTCCTGGATCCGCCGCGCTGGTGATCACGTGGTGCACGATCATGTGGTGCACGGTCATGTGATGCACGGTCACGAGGATGGCTGTCAGGCTGATCAGATGAGGCCGCAGTACGCATTGCAGCTTCTGCATGCTGATTGTGGTAGCCGTCCACGTCCACCCACTCCTTAGAGGATGGGCCAGGAGGTGGACCGCCTTTGCCTTTGCTAGACCTCCAGTCCCGGTCCAGAGAGCGAGCTTGAGATGCCTCCCTACAACACAAGCATGAGCTGCCATGAGCAGCTTGAAGCCCAGTTCAGTGATTTTGGCTTCACTGAAAAAGCTAGCAACAGGTGTAAGTGCGTGCAAGATTCAAGTCTGGTGCCAACGAAGATGGACAGCCTGGGACAAGTTGGAAGCAGAGTGGCCTTGCCACTAGGGAAGGTTAGCTGCTGTGCGCACCTTTCAGGAAGCTTGTTTGGTGGCGCCCTTGGTACATCTACAGGCCCAGCAAGGGTTGGAGGTTGAGCACCCCTGCCACCCCACTGCCGCTCCCGGCCCTCAGGGCCATGCCCTCGGCCATGAAGCCCTGGCGGACCACGCCAGCTGTCAGGACCAGGGGCGTGACCACCGTTCCAGCGCTCTGATTGATCTGAGTCTTTTCTTGCCTGCGCATTGGCAGCTTGTTTGCATACAGGGTTTGGCATCAGACAACATGTGTCTGAAGATCATTTGTCCAACAGCATGCATGTGAAGTGCAGCCTTGGCACCATCCCTCTGACTCTAAACCCAAAATCCATGGCACCAATTCCAAGATGGTGCAAAATGCACTCCACAGGTGTGAATCTATACTACATCTGCATGCATGTGCGCAGGAGTTAGTGATGCACCATGGGTCGAGCTGGTCTGCTGGCATTTGCAGGTGGGCCTGGATGAGCAGGCTGCTCTGCATCAACTTGCTGGTGGTTCCATGCCCTGGGACCGGGCCCATTTCCCAATCTAGCACCCTTGGCTGGATCTGGTTCACCGTGGTAGCTATTGTCGACTAGGCGGCTCCTGATTGGTCCCTCATTGCCAAGGGGCACTGCAGAAACACAGCAAATGATGTGCAAGACTGCACAATCTTCTGTATACAGAAACCTGCTTGCAAATTGCAGCTTGTGTCAGGTTCATGGTCGTCTTGATTTTACCAGTGGCATTTGCACAAACCCGTGCCCTCTTCTCATGCTTGCAGCACATACTAGGTCATATAGGGGGGAGTACCTGCTGACTGCAAGGTACCATTGCCTCTCCAAGTGTCCTTCCTGTGTTGAACAAGGTACTCTGCTCCTTCTGGTGTTGGCTGACCAGGATTAGATGCTCCAGGTCTAGAGGGACTGGCCTTCACATCGCTTGATGTGACAACTGGTTCGTACAGCTCACTGCACATGCACAACTAATGCGACTGCCGCCTTCATTACTACGCAAGACCTGCCTGAGGGTCAGACTGAAAATAATGTGCATACCTGCTGTGGCTGAGGTCCCAGTCTTCAGGAGGCTTTTTACATTCCGGCTTGCTCCTTAGCTCCAGCAAAACAGGCCTGTGGAGTACGAACATACATTTTGCGAACAGACTAGGGCAAATCGTCAGGGTAGGTACCAGTGAAACAAGACTTGGCCATAGACTGCTTGCCTGGAATACCGGTGTTTGTGCCGCGCCTCGTCAACCACATTGCATTCAGGGATTGCTCCGTCTCCGGTGCCGCTGGACTCTCTACAAACACCAAATCCCGCTGTGAGTAGATTGAAGCCAGATCTGATCACGTACAAACCAAGCCAAACGAGTCAGTTACGCTTACGAGTTGCTCGACGAACGTTCACTGTCGGCATGCAGCCTCGTCTCGGATAGCGTTCCCAGAGGGCCTTCTTCTTTCAGCTGTTGCTGTTCAGCATCACTCGACAGAGGTGTTGCATGCACTGTGGTAGGGTGCTCAGACTGCTCCATGCAACGCAGCACTGTACCGCAGCTCTGACACCGCTTGGATCTGCTCGGACCGTGCTTCGATGCGGCCAGCTCGGAGGCAGTGTTAGACCAGGGCGCTTGCGATGCGTCGATGCTGGCAGATGTCTCCTTTCAGGGTTTTGCTCTGGGTTTTGCTGGCTCAATTCGTCGGTTTCTGCCATCCTCACGGAGAAGCTTGCGAGAACGGCCGAGCATCCTAAACGATGCGACATGTTTAATCTCTCAAATCACAAGCCACTTGTTGACATTGCCGTCATCGACTTGTGGCACAAATAGCTGACATGCAATGGTCGGCAACTTTGCATGTGCATAGGCTAAACGTCAGGCTCACCCCAGCAAATGACGCATTCCAGCGCAGGAAACCGCTCAAACACAAGCCTTCTCGTAGCCTCCAGCAGTCAGCCCTTGCTATGGCAGTCGATGGTCAGCATATTATGGTCAACGCTTGCACTGGCAAGATGGGTCACGCTACCGCAGAAGCAGTGGTGCGTGCCGGACTTTCGCTTGTACCGTACAGCTTCACCGGCAGCAGTGAAGCAGTTGCAGTAGGTAACTTTGGCGTCGAGGGAATACCTGTGGAGCTGGTTGGCCCAGAAAGAAGACAGCAAGCTATGGAGCAAGCAAAACATGAATACCCAAACATGATCATTATTGACTTCACGCTACCAATGGCTGTCAATGGTAGGACATGACGTCCTGCGTCTTGCAGCATCTGAGCTGCTTGCAAGGAATGTGCGACTGCTTGCTGGCTCAAAGCATGCAAAGCGTGGAATCCACCATGGACATGCTTGCAGATAATGCTGTGTTTTACTGCCAGAACAAGATCCCTTTTGTCATGGGGACTACTGGCGGGGACCGGCATAAGCTGCTACAAGACACAAAACACGCAGGAGTCTATGCTGTAATAGCACCGCAAATGGGGAAGCAAGTGAGCATCTGCACACCTTTGCGCTTTGTGGCTCACTCATGGCTCGACCCAGTTTTGTACTCTACATATGACTCATGCCAAGCTTTGTGTATGACATGTTTCAAAGTTGTCATTGTTGACATGCTGTCTTGTCATGTTCAGTATTCAAGGCCTGACTGCTGCTGCATGCTTCAATTCGGCGTGTCATCTTATCTTCCAGATATGTATGCACCTTGGTGTATGCCATTAATCTGAATGCTTGTGTATAGGTGGTGGCATTTCAGGCAATGATGGAAATGATGGCACAAGAGTTCCCAGGCGCATTTTCTGGCTACAACCTATCAGTTACAGAATCACATCAGCGTACCAAAGCTGACACGTCAGGCACAGCCAAGGCTGTTGTAGGCTCATTGCAGCGGCTTGGTCTAGACTTCTCTGAGGTAAATCTGTTTGGCTTAGCAACTTAGGCCATACCTCTCAGCTGCTTGTAGAGTAGGCTGAGCATCCCTCACTCCTACATTGCTTTTGGCCATGCTGTCACAAGTCACACTTGCGCACACCGGGCTCATGTGACAGTTGCATGGCTGATGATACAAAATGAAATCAGCAAAGAGCAGGCTCGTGTCTGGTTTGCAGTCTGAAATAAAGAAGATCAGGGAAAAGGGAGCTCAGTTGGACCAGATGCACGTGCCAGAGAATGCTTTGGATGGTCATGCCTTCCACACATATGCACTCACTTCACCTGATGGATCAGTGTCGTTTGAGTTCCAACATAATGTATGTGGGAGACAAATCTATGCTGAGGGAACTGTAGATGCTGCATTGTTCCTGGCAAAACAGGTTCATGATAAAACAGAGCAACGGATATTCAACATGATTGATGTGCTAAAGGCAGGTGCAATGCGATAAGCCCCTGTCCATTATGCGTATGAATTGCTGAGAGAGCATATGCAAGACTGAATAGCACATTGAACAGATTGTGCATTGAAGTATATGCATATTTCAGCTCAGTCAAGCCACTGACAGGATGAATCAGGTTCATCATTCACTACACTGATGCTGCAGCTGTGGCATGTATACAGTACAGGTGTCACTACTGTTCCTCAGTCCAGTGAGCACCTAGCTTTTACCCCTTACCACAAGTCTTGTACATGAGAGCTACAAGCGTTCTGACCCCTTGCCATGGTTCTCGAAGGCTTGCTGTGAACCACTTAACTTAGTTGACATGTGGCTGTTCTGACCCCTGCGCCCTTCGATAGAAGGATGACACCAATACTAGTACGGTAGGCAATGTAGTGACATGTGATGTTCGGTGTAGCTGTGCCTGCAATGTGTAGCGTGCTTTATATGGACAGGTGTCACGCTACCATTGATCACCTCATCTGTCTGGGACGAACGAAGAGCTGTGTTAGCGTTACGCCACCCTCGGAGTCAGCTACCATAACCATGCACCAGTGAGCAGGCGCATGTTAGCCCAGTCCGCTCGTCCGTGGTTCATCCCAGTAGTATGGCCGTTCTTTTCTAAGAACCCTGTTACTGAAGCTGCCGTTATGCATTCTACCAGCACGACGCAGTCAGCCATGACACGCCGACAGAAGCGTTAGAGAGGAGACCGTGATGTCGACTGCCACAATCCCGGATTGCGTACTGGTTGACTTTTATGAGTCTAAAGGCACCGTGCCACCGGGAAGGTGGGGCCACTCAGCCGCTGTTATCAACGATAGGCTTTATATTTTTGGAGGAGAGGGCGACCAGGCGTTCGGGGATCTGAATGTATACGATCCAGGTGATTCGGCTGGGCCCTCGCACTTCAGACTCCAGCGAGGCCGCCCCAAATTCACGCTCAGTTTGTTGTCATGATTTTAGCCATGTGTTACCTGGTTTTGCAGAAAACACTCAATGGCATTCTCTAAAAGCGTGTACACCAGAGGGTCCTCTGCCCATGAATGGACATGCTGCATGCAGCACAGGCAGCCAAATGTTTGTGTATGGCGGCAGGCAGGGCCGAAAGGTTCTGCACGGCCTTTACAAGCTGTGTACTGGTGCGTGCTGATCACCAGATGCTCCTGATCTGCCCTTCTTGCATCCTTGGACATCTCTAAAGCTGTGTACCCTTCAGCACCCTGAGCTTGCTTGTTCTGTGTCACGTGATAAGTCATAAGCACTGGTGCATGCACCACTAATGCATTTTGCATCGTGTTGTGCAGAGTCCATGAGTTGGCAGCGATGCAAGGAGGGCAGTACAATGCCTCCAGCCCTAGTAGCACACACCTTGACTGCAGTTGGGCAACATGGCATCCTGTGCTTTGGAGGTCAAGGCAAGAAGGTGTACAACACGGTGCACAAGCTTGACCCTGTTACATGCTTATGGGCCCCCTTCAAAACAATTGGGGTACGCAGCACATGAAGCAACCTTCCTTCTGCAGACTTTATGAGTGCTGAATGCTCAGCACATCTACCAATTGATGCCCTCCCGGTTCTTCAGCTCAATTGCCTGTAAATGCCTTTCTATCATTCAGCACCACATGAGGCTCCTTTTCTGTGTCAATGTGCCAGCATCTGTGCATGCTCGTCAGAGATACTGTTTCAATGCATGAAGGTGCATGATCTTTCTGAGTAACAACAAGGATGAAATCTTTGCCAACATCACATGGTCCTTGCAGGTGGCCCCAAGCCCGCGTCACGGTCACACAGCCGTCTGGGACACATCAGATTCCCTGATTGTCTTTGGTGGCATCAACAGCAACTCGCAGTCTCTGGCAGATGTGCATGTGCTCTCTATAAGCACAGGCTGCTGGTCCACCCCTCAATGCACAGGAGACATCCCCCGGGCTAGGGCCAATCATGCAGCTGTCTTTTGGGGCCCCAACCTGATGCTGGTCTTTGGCGGTTGTGACCCCAAGGTTGCTGGACGTTTCATGAATGACATCTTTGTGCTGGACACTGTTACTTTCACGTGGCATTGTTTGAGGGTGATGGGCAGCCCGCCTGCCCCTCGATACTGGCACATCATGGTGATGCTGCAAGGCAAGGCCATGGTGTATGGCGGCAGCAATGCTACCCGAACCTTTGACTTGCTCTTCAGCATCAGTAGTGACTGGACAAGGTGAGCACCTCTTGTTACAGCAGGCAATCTCTATAGCCACATATGATACACGTTACATAATGTTGTCTGCTGTGGCGTGCCTTGCTGCTGAACGCATGCAGGCATGCATAACAGCAATCATTGCAGCATGAAACAGTGCTGATTGTCATGTATTGCCGGCTCCATCTGGTGTAATCGAAATCACATAGTGTGACAATGTCTCACCCTGTAATCAAGTGAAGCCTGCCTTAGTCTGTGATGAATGGCCTATGATGCTGCTTGTCATCTGTCTGTGTTGCTGCAGAGAGCTAGAGAGTGTGGCTGCTGAATTACGTCGCATGAGTGCTGGCAGCAATGGGCGCACTCAAGTACCTTCAGCTGCCCACATGAGGCTGCAGTTTGACGACATGCTTGAGCAGCAAGGCGCTACTGAAGCACTTGAACTGGAGAGGCGCAAGCATAACCACACCACATCCCTGCTCCATGAAGAGCACAAGAAACTGCAAGCAGCAAATGCAGAGGTGCCATTAGCAACTTTTTTGACATCTAGTTGGCATTTGTGCTCAATGCCTGTTTACCCATACGATTCACACACTGCTGACAACTCAAAGTTGGTATGGGCACTGCTTTTACACCTCCTGCTGATCTGAGACTTCACCATATCCTTGCAGCGGTGTTGCAAGTCTCATCAAGTTTCTGTGTGTACAGGTGTTGCAGCTGCAGCTACTGCAAGATGAGCAGCATGCTAAACATCAGAGACAGATTGTGAATCTGAAGGATGAGCTTGCCCAGCTGCGCTGCACACATTTGCAATGTGTTAGCAGCCTGCAGACGTCCAAAAAAGAGACTGTGGTAAAATGCTGCCTCCTTGTGGTCTTGCTTGTCCTTTCAGCACCTGGCCGGCATGTGAAAACAGCAGGTTCCACTGTGCAGCCCTTCTTTCTCAGACATGACTGGTGCCTGACTTACTGTAAGTTGGGCTTTCAGATTTCTGCATGAAGAGATGACATCACCTACATTGCTTGCAGCTTGGAGATTGCTGCTCATGTGCTGAAGACAAGCGGCAAGATACACACAAGTGGTAACATGCATGTGCTTGATTCAGGATCTGCAGCAGCAAATCAGGCAGCAGCAAGACCAGCGTGCTGTTCTGGCGAACCAGAAAGCTGAGTATCAGACTTTGCAGCAGCAGCATGCTTTGCTGCAGAGCACGTGTCAGCAGCTACAGCAGGAACTGCAAAATGCCCAGCTTGCCCTCAGTGTGAAAGTAACAGCAGAGCATTTGCAGCAGAGCCAACTTGCTCAGCCCAAAAGCGCGAGAGTTTTCAGCATGCGAGCTAGCAGCATTCTGGACAGCTACAATGCTGAGGAGATTGGCATGCAGCAGACAAGACTAGACTCTGACAGCACACTGATTGAGGGACAGAGAGCTGTAAAGAAACTGCAAGAGCAGGACGCTCACAGCCATGATGCACTGCTGCAATTGCAGCAGCTTGCTGAACAAGTAGCCGGCCTGAGTTTAGAACAAGACGGGCTTTTGATGCACCCTGTCTCAGAGATACGTACTGTCATAGACACCCTAGAGCATGCACTGAGCAATGTGCGGAATGTGGCCAGGTTAAAGTGTTCAGCCGAAGTGACAAAGTTGACACAGTTGGTCAAACACATGGAGCAATCACTTGAGGATTACAAGGTCTGTCCATTGTGCATGGAGCACGATCAAGAGTTTGTGTTGAATTGTGGCCATCAGCTTTGTCCAAGCTGCAGTGATTCTTTGCACAGTTGTCCTTTCTGCAGGACTTCAATCAGTTTTCGTACTAGAGTGTTCAGAGCATGAAGTGGGGTCAGCTGAAAAGGATGTGTTTGTCGTAGTCAAGCTGCACATGTGCCATGCGCATAGGTAGAAACTGAGAGTAGCAGATTTTTGAAAGTTAAGAACTTGGAATTACTATTTGATGTGTGTTTGTTTACATGCAGAGACCAGAGTGTAGATGCTTGATGACAAAGCACCATGGTTCAGTACACGACACTTGTTGATGCTGCACGTCTACTCTTACAGACCGTCTGTTTTACTGCGCTTGTCTTTGCATCAGAGTCAAAACGATACTATTCACTGCGCACGCGTAAGTCAGTACATGGCAATGAAGTCACAGGTCAACGTAACAATTTTGTGCCGATGAGTCAGGCAGATACTATGGAAGATGTAGATGTGCCTGTACAATCTAACTTTTCACATGCTAAGACCTGGCAGACATGAAATGGGGGGAAAGGGAGAGGAGAGGCAGTGCATTTTAGGCACTACAGCATGTTGCCAGGCTCTGCTTTTCAAGCAGAAGAGAGCATGCTGCGTAAACAGGGAAGTCTGACATCTGGTTCCACCCATGGAATATCTATCATTGCTGTTTCTCTTTCCGGCTTGCATCCACCTTTTGCTCAGCATTCGCTGCGTCGCTCTTTAGCTCATTTTCAAATTCCTGCAGACCGAAGCAGAGGAGAGTTGAAATGCATGTTTTGTCAATGCATGTCAACTTATCCTGATCCCTTACTTGCACCAAGCTTGCTTACTGGCGCAAGTTTGAGAAGCTGTTCATTACCACACAACAGGAGAGACAGGAGAACCGGTAGAAACTAAGAAAAGACTGCGTATGACAATTCGATACACACATGGCTTTTTGTTTTGCCGTGTGCCAACTGCGCATACCTTGGCTGCTTGCTGAAAGCTCTTGGCTGCCTTGCCAACCTCTTTTCCCAAGCCTGGAATTTTGCTGGGGCCTGCAAGTCACAAAAACCGCAAGTTGCCAACACAGTGTCAGCGCAGCAATTTAAGGGGCCTTGGCACTGCACAAATGCTCACCAAATATCAACACTGCGACTCCTGCTATCACAGCTATTTCTGGGCCTCCCAAGCCAAATATACCCATTGTGACCACCTGCAAAAATAACTTTTGAGCTGTCCAGACACAAGTCACGCTGTAGCAGCGAGTGTGATGTGGCGCTCCAGTTGCGTGTCTGGCCTCACTTGTCGTTGTTGCGTTGTAGGTCGCATTCTGCACAGGGACCTGGTTGATTTGAGCTTTGTTCCGGACGCAAAATGCCTGGACGTGGATATCTGGCATCCGCACCGCAAAGCAACGGGCAAGGAGCTGCGGCCACTTGTGCGTGCAGCAACACTTGACATCGTTGAAGTCATCCTCACAATCTTGACGCTCTCTAGCCAGCCAGTCAACGTTTTTTGGACACCAGCATGCAAGAGCTGAGTAGACCTGTTTCAAGCTTTACCCTATCTTGATACCCTGTCGAGTTATCTTTGCCCAGCTAAACAGCCTGTACTTGCTTCGCAGACGCAGAGACAGGGCAGCATTGTCATCTGGCATTTCTGTAACAAGCTGAACGTATGTAAGCATGGCTTCACAAGTCAGCTCCCCAGACCAGTTGCTGAAGGTGCTGATCACACTCTACTCAGAGGTATTGGGCATGGCCTGAAGTGTCCAGGTCAAACAGGTCAGCGGCAACGTCCACGGCTTTAGAAGCGAGGTCGGTGGCTTGAGGAGCAAGGTCTGCATCATAAACGAATACCTCAGATGTCTTATCGGGACGTTCGCTAGGTCAGCAAGTCATCACTCTGATCAAGCGAACTGGCGTGCCAATTTCGGTGGCAAACTTTGCCAGGCAAAGGCTTCTGGCATGCCATACATTGCAAAAAGATGAGGACACGTTTTTCCTCATCTCACATATTCACCATTCTTTGTCATGGTGGGGTCTTCATTTTGCTTGCTGAATATCCCAGGGTCGCAAATGCTGCTACTTTGCAGCATGCTGATAACAAGTTGGCCAAGCAGCCCTGCTGGTTGGAAAAAGGGGTTCAAGCTCGCCTTGTGTTCAGGATTGTCGTAAAAACAGTCCGTAGGTTTACAAATAAATGCACACAGCACACAGGCTGTTTTGTTTTTGACGCAAGGTCACAGGCCATTGTGCAGGCTCATTGGAACGCACAGGAATGTCAGTGCAATGTTTGTCCACCAACTTCTACACTTTTGTCAAGGAATAGAACCAGCCAAGCGTGCATGCTTGTCATGCACGTAGCTCTTGTTCCTGTCGAAGGACACTCCAATCATGCCAACCAGCAAGACACCCTCTAACGTCTTGATTCCACTCAATGCAACGAAAGTCTCAGAGGACAATGAGGGATGGCATGTAAAGGTGGTGAAGATGTTTGATTCATTCAAAGTCGCCAGTGATTGTTAAACTAATGATGAGCCACCATGCAATGATAATCAGCGTGTAGATACTGCCAGGCTGCTGGCCTGTAGGGCAATGACTACACGCAATGCCCAGAAAGCAGGTACAATTCTGGGATGGGCTAGACAGGATTGCCAACGAGGTCTGATTGGCAACCATTGACGACTGAGGGCTGCAAACATCAAACATGTCGAGTTTTGAATCTGCAATAAAGCTTCAGTAGCCAGTTTCCCTGCCCTCTCATTGTAGCAGCCCATAACTAGGCACATACGGTACTGTCCAGACTAATTTTGTGCGAGATGCCTGTGTGCAGATACTTGCAAGCAGACATGCAACTACAGGATGACAAATGTTTCTACCAATGTGCCATCCACAATAATGTGGACATGTTTTGTCAAGCTGTCTCTCAGCATCCCACAGGGCAAGTCTTGCAGTTCAAGTGCAGATGGCGTTACTAAAAGAGGAAGTCGCAAGATTATTGACGTTACAAACCTATGCATAAAGTGGCTTGCAGAAGCGGGTGTAAGGGACAAGCTAGACAAACAAGATCCTGCTTGGGGCTGGACACTACACACAATCATTTACGGTGACAACTAGCTGCTCACATACAGAAAGTCTTGAGCAAGAGTACATGAGATAGTGCTTTGCCAGAATGCTGACAAGGCAAGAGCTTGCACAAAAACCCCATTCCGCGCATCTGCACCTCTGTTGAGTCAGGGACGCAAGGCGGGTTTGACAGCTCACGTCATGAATGGTGGGGAAATAGCTTGCAAAGCCAAAGCTTGCCTGGGTCTGGCAGCATGATATTGCCTGCAAGCCTGCTGCATGTGCTACTGTTTACTCAAAGGCCCACTGGTTCTCCTTTCGTACCTCTTCCTCCTCTTCAGGGGTGAAGTCATTCTGCAAGCAAGCACATACAATGAAAAGGCAAATTTGCATGGACTCAGCATTGGTAGAAGTGACTACTTGCTCAGACATAAAAACACCCACAACACATGCATGTGCCTCACACCCACCACAATGTTGAAGGTTTTCCTTATCTCCTCAGGCGTCTTGCCTGTAACAAGCAGCGTTTCATGTAAGTGGTTGTGAGGCCAAAATTTATTGCTGCAAGAAGTCTGCAATGCACTTGCCTTTGATCATGTTGGCCACTGTCAAGCACGTCAAGTCCAACAAGGACTTAATGTTGAGGTAGTTTGCAGCCTGTTCGCAGCCAAAACACCCAAGTCAGCAACAGCATATGAGGGGAGCAGCTGCAGGCAGCCTGATCCAGCAATTGACCATAAAGTCACACCAGAATGAGCTCAAAGAGGGTGCTTTGATCCACTTTAACGAAGTCAGTGTCCCAAGTCTTGATCTCCTCTTCAGTTTTGGAAGGCTTGTCGTCTGCTTTTTTCTCAGCATCAACGTGGTACTTGCAGTACTCAATGACCTTCGCTAGAATTTTGCTGGACACATTTGGCAGCGGGATTGGAGCGTCCAAGCCAGTATCTAGACAAGGCAACCAACGTTAGAAGCTAAAGGGAAAACAAGAAGTAGGCGAATGCTCCGCACGCACCTTCGCTCATGTTTTTCACTGTGAGAGACTGGAAAGCAACCTCTTCCTCCACTTCGAACATTTGCTGGTCGGAACTGCGCAGTTTGACCTGTTACACAACAACAAGATCAATAAACAGAGACGTCACTGAACACACTGCAAAGCTTGCACCCATACCTTGTCTGCCATGACTGCTGGTTTCCTTTCGACGACAGCAAGAAGGAAGTTTCCGTGCAAGAAGTGTGCGATGAAGGCACTCAACAGAATGCAAGCATCGACACGAAGCCTAGGGCGGTATGAATTCTATGGCAGCTACCGCCCTGGGCAAAATAAACATCATTCACTCGGTCCGTGTGGTTTCGGAGCCTTTTTCTTGTTTTGTGCATCTCTCAACTGCATGGGCTTACGGTGTCTCTGCCGCGCAAAAGCCACCCAAGCATCATTCAAGTAGCATTTCACACGACTTAGCTCGATCTTGTAGTTTACCTATCGTAAGGCGAGCAGTTGAGACCTGACCGCAAAGCTTGCGCCAGATCAGGCGTCAGTGTTCTGTTTATGGTCTCCGCTGCTGCCAAGAAAAAAGCTACTGCGAAGAAGGTAACGTGCTGGGTTGTTTCTTCAATCGTTTCGAACAGCTTTAAAATTATGTGTTATCCCAGGCTGCCGCTGAAGCAAAGCACCAGAACAAACCAGCAGAGGCAGCAGAAGTCGTCAAGCCTCAGCTAGTTCCACTGGGCAACACTGACCAAGATGTAGGTGATGTGCATACCTACTCGGTTCTTGATGTGCATCTCAATTCTCTGCATGCATCTGGGTGCGTCACTCTCACGTCTGTTGTACAGGGGCACACGTGTGGGTATGTGCGGCTTCCTGCCTGCTTGCACCCCAAGCAACGGGCCGTACTTCATGCTTTAGCAGAGCAGCATGGGCTGGCACACACTAGCCTTGGTGAAGGACAGGCTCGGCAACTGCTGCTAGGCAATTCTCAAGAACCTCTACAGGTGGTTTGAGATGTCTGCAACATGAGCATCAATATTTCCTCCTCAAAAAGTCAATTAGACATGCTCATACAGCTTGAGTGAAGTGCAGGATGTTGAGACTGCTGCAGAGGAGCTGAGCAATGAGCAATTGTGCGAGCTATTGGACACTCACCTGCACATTGATGCAAGACCAAGTTTTGCAGCTGCTGTTGCCCTGGCACCCATTCAGCCAAAGCAGGCTGCGCACCCTCACAAGGTGATGCTCCCGTGGCAAGATGCTTGCTCACTGTACGTGGGTTCAAATAGTGATAAATGGGTGTTCAATGTCCCTGCATCCCATGCTGCCAGTTGCAAACATGATGCATGCTGGCTTGACAGCAGTCCAGCATTGCATTTGCAAGCAAACAGCCTGTTGCTCACTGGACATGGTTGTTGGCAGGGGATCAGCACAGGCGACAAGCATGCTTACAGCGACATCAGCGTCAGTGACTTCATTTCAAGCACCTTGCCGCTCCTGGAGATGGAGAAGAATGCAGAGGTTGCGCAGGTGTCACTCATGCTGCTTGCCTTGTAAAGCTATGAAGCTTAGCCCTTTGCTGGATACAAAACCCTGCTTGTCTCAGCACAGGAACATGAAAAGCACTGCATTAAGACAGCACTGTGCACACATCGAGCTGTTGTGTATCCTGTTTTCAGTGCTTGACAGTTGACTGGTCCACATGCAGAGCCAGCATGCTTGTTGCCTACCAGAAAGTGGTGATGACTACAGACTATCACCAGTAACTCCTACTGAGTGTGGCTAATGACAGGCACAAGAAGCTGTGAGTGGTGTGAGGCCTGAGAAAGCTCAAGCACGCGGCAGAGCCCTTCTGAACATGAAGCTGCGAGATGCTGAGGGAGGCTTGCTTGGCAGAACTCTACTCACCTTCATGCTGAACAAGGCACGGCCTTGGCAGTTAGGTGCATATCTTGTTCAGTCACATGCTGCAGCTGCCCCTGAATGCACAGTGTAAAGCGTTGTGCTTGTCAACACAGGCAGTGATATCATTTCACGTGATTTTGAGATGACATGACCTGTTATGAAACATTTTGATACACAGAAATGCAAGAACAACAGCCACGACAGCTGACATCAACCCTTGAATTTTTCACACCTTGAGAGCATGCAGCAAATGCACAATCAGCTGGTCTGCACGAGCTTTTCTCTAGGCAGCGGGGTACCTGACGCAACACGACAAGCTTCATGGCGACAAGACTTTATTCTGGCAAGACTTGATTCTGGCAAGACTTGATTCCTGACATGCGCTTGACAGGGGAGTGGGGACTCCATATCACATCCGCTGCCACCTCACAAGTTCTCTCCTCATGATGTGGTGGACATCAGAGCCAACAAGACAGACAGCAATGGGCCAGCCTTAGTGGGAGGGCTGGTGTACAGGGTGAAGGAGGACTGCATCACTGTGGCTGTGGAGGAGGCCCCAGATGAGGGGCTTGACCAGCCTCTACGCCTTGAGAAACTGGCCAATGAGGTGTGACTTATTGATCTAGTCTTGATAGGCCTATTGTACAAGGCATACCCCGATGGTTGCCAGCATAGATGACAAATCCTGCTGAGGCTAAGGCCCTACCCCAAGAGGGGCCATCGGCTCTTGTGATGTGGCCAATGAGGTGTGCACATGTGACAAGTTGATGACTTATATTATCTGCACTGTTCATGTCTATACTGACCAAGTGGAGGGTGCGCTCAATATCCCATCCAGCAGCCTCTACACCTGCTGAGAGAACAAAAGTCAAGGTGTTCTGCCATGCCACAAAATGAATGGCGCCTGTTGATCACAAAACGCTTCTGGAAATGGTGACATTTCCTTCACACAAGAATGGATGTGCTCAAATTGTATGCTATTTATCTGCTATGTTCATGCTATATGTGGCTTTTGGGCTCAGTGTATATTCTGCAATCAGACGTGCTTGGTGTGGCAGATGGTATGAGCCTGAGAGAGGTAAGACATGACCTAGGTAGTCACACTGATGGGCCTGGGATCTACACTGGTAGACACCACACCAGGGTCATCATCTGCCTACTTGCAGATATCTACAAGCCAGGTAGAGTCTAGATCTGCCAAATCTGGCCTGCTTGCAGATATCTACCATTGCGTGGTGTCTGCCAGTGGACAGGTAGTCACACTGATGGGCAACTGTCATGCCTGACGCTCCTGGACCTGACAGAAAGTATGCTCTGCCAAGCTGGTTTTAAGAAGCTGGCCGGGCAGGCTACCAATATCATCTGTGCCTGCTTCCCAGCTGCAACAATGTGCTGCTTCTTTGCACTTGCCTGGGTCCGGTCAAGTGTTTGGAATGCTGGTCCCGACCATAAATTGTTTGCCGTTGACCAGGTGACGTACAAAAGGCTGAAGGAAGCAGTACAAAGCCTGGGCAACATGAGGCAGCAGGGCCCTGCAGCTGGCCTAGTGGACGTGCTGTTTGGACAGCGCCCACCCAGGTTTATGGCCAACCTGCCACCCTGGACCCCCATGAACTCAGGTAGTGGCCCGTGCCTGCTGCTGTCTTTACCCACATGCAGCACCCATTGTTGAAAGAAACTTGGTCAGGCTGTGTCGTGAAGTGTAAAGTAACATGCCACTGCATTGTCAGTTACTTGCGTCCAGAATGACGTCAACTGCCGTGTAGTCAGTCTGATACACTTGTGGCCACACATATGCATACATGTGCATGAAACATGCATGGTGGAATACTACATGAGCTAGGTGCTGTACCTAGCATCAGTGCCATGCAGCAGTCACATACTTCTGCCCCAGCCCAAACACCATAAGGTGCCAATGCTTACAGGCGTCCTGTACATTCCTGCTTTGAGCATGGGACATGGCAATGGCAATGGCATGAGCAGCATGGCGCAGATGGACAACCATGATCTTTGTGTGCTGCTGTTGGACAGGTTTGGATGCAAGTCAGCTGAAAGCCGTGGGCCTGGCGTTGTCATCTCAGGATATAGCATTGGTGCATGGCCCTCCTGGAACTGGTATGCCTGTGTTGTACACAGAAGTAACCCAAGGCTACAAAGCCCACTGCTCTGCATCCTTAAGTCAGCAGTCAATGTACAAAGCATTGGTCAGTGATGTGCATTTGTGTTGCATGGTGTTACCCATGCCAGCTGGACACTCCATTGCTCACAGCTTGTGTGCTGACAGGGCAATCATTGTGCTTGTGTGCACATACAATCCTGTAAAGGCTGCAAACTGCTTCAACCACCTGATTGTGTAATGCAGGCAAGACGACTGCAATTGTAGAGATCATCCTGCAAGAGGTGAAGCGAGGCAACAAGGTGAACAGCAAGCACGGGCACGACTGCCATGCCAAGCAACACCTGAAGTGTGATAAAAGGCTGTGTCACACTGCAGGAGCTACGCATTGCGTTGTGTTGCATGACCCATGCCTTTGGCTGACAGGCCATGCCTGAGTTTCACATTCCTTCAGGAGTCGCTTTGAGTGTGATCAAACTGACACATCAGCATATGAATCTTGCATCAACCTCAGAGCTTGCTCTACATCATGATGCTGGGAGTCAAACCATAACACAAGCTAGCGACTCAAGGTTCAGATAAGCACAGCAGAACATGCCAGCACAACAGCCCTGCAGCTTCCAGGTCAAGAAGGACACCAGCAGTAAAGTCCATGCCTTTGCTGTGCACAGGTGTTGGCATGTGCTGCCTCCAATGTAGCAGTGGACAACTTGGTAGAGAGGCTGGCAAGAGCTGATCCCAAAATGTCGGTCGTCAGAGTGGGTCACCCTGCTCGCCTCTTGCCTCAGGTTAGTGCCAACTGACTTTCAGTTGTACTTCACGCACAGGCAGATTGCAGTGGCTGAACGCTGAAGGCATGCACCATGATAAAGCGTCGCAGGGAGTTAAGTATATCTCACACCCTAGGGCCTATCATTGAGACTGAGTGTTGTCTACGCATATGTCTTTACTGAAGTACTGCCTGGTCCTGCTTGGCTTGTTGGTGTGGCTTGCTTTGGTTGCAAAGGCTCGGCACCAGATCGCTGCACCCCTATGCCAGGCAAGGCAGCCGGCAGTCACACAGGCAGCTGTGCGTGACTATGGTTGACTTGCGTTCTGGTGTTCACACAGGTGCTGGACAACAGCCTTGAGGCGCATGTGATGCGGTCAGACAACAGCAGTCTGGCCAAAGACTGCCGCAAAGACATCAAGGCGGCCAATGCTCGCCTCATGAAGCTTGGACGCAAGGTGAACCAGCTGTGCCCCCTAGTTGTCCAGCTGCTAGGCAGCTGTTGCTCTTACCTCTACTGCTGACGTGGGGGCTGCTGTTGGGGATGCAATAGCCAGTGTGCATTGTTTTGTCTGCAAAGTCTGCAGTCGATGTGCTGTAGTATTGACCACATGAGACCATGGCTCCAGCCACAGTGAGCAAGGTGCCCTGAATGAGCCCAAATGGGCACATGGCATTCTATTTGCGTCTGTAGAGACAGGGAGCTTTTTCTGGATTTGATCCTACCTTTTGAATGCCAACTGCCTATCACAAGAAGCCTTCCGACACTGTCTGGCTTGCAGGACCTGACCTGATAGCAACACAAGCACCAATGTCCTTTTGTCTTTGCCCTCTGTCCTTTGTCTGCTTTGGCTCATGCATTTCATGCTGTTTGAGTGGGTTCAGGACTATGCTGAGCGGCGGGCTCTCAGGTCAGAGCTACGCAGCCTCTCAAAAGAGGAGAAGCAGCGGCAGCAGAAAGCAGTGGAAGAAGTGCTGAAGCATGGCAGTGTGGTGTGTGCCACTCTGACTGGTGTTGCCACCTTCCACCTGCGAGACCTCACCTTTGATGTTGCTGTCGTGGATGAAGCTGCCCAGGCAAGCAGCTCTGACTCGAAAGCAAGCCTGTGGCTGTCAAGTATCTGTGTTGCAGTGTGCGGGTGAATGTGTCTGTTTGACTGGTGTGGTCTTTCGCTGCACATGCAAGTGCTCACCTTTAAGGTGTCAAAGATTTGACTTGCCATCGCAAAGCTTTACAGGCTAGCTGAGAGTGTACACAAACAACAGCTGTAGTACCAAGTGCTGCGGCCAGCTCCTGCTGCCACCCAATGCAGTGATTGTCAAATCACCAGTCACTGTATTTATGCGAGGGAGGCATTCCACCACAGCTGAAGCCACTGCCTCACCCCACTGTCTCAATGCAGATGGTGCTGACTGCCTGACTCAAGGCAAATGTACAGATTTCGTTTATATGTAGTCATGATTGGCCTACTGCACATGGCACACCCTAATGATAGCCGCCATAAATTTAGAGTTTGCTTGTGTTTGTGTCATATAGTGAGCCCCAGCTACACGTTGCTGTTGTTCACATCCTGATGTTGGACTTGCAGCATTCAGACAAATAGAAATGATAGTTCGTCTTGCAGGCATTGGAGGCAGCAACATGGGCAGGGCTGCTGAAGGCTCCAAGGGCAGTGCTGGCAGGGGACCACCTGCAACTGCCCCCCACTGTCATATCTGAAGAAGCTGCGCACAAGGTGAGGCATATGTCAGCCCACTGCCTGCCTGCTGCCCTCTCACTGTCTCACAACAGCTTGCTCTGTTTCCCCTCAATGGTGTGATCAATTGACAACTGAGTGTGCGTGTTTGGATTGTCCACATCACAAGGTTCTGGGGCCTCATGGCATTGGGTTCTATCAAGCTTGCTGGAGTAGCTGTACAGATATCATTTCTTTTTTGACATGAGTTTCTGCCCCTTGCATCTTTCATTCATGCAGTCACTGCTGATGGTTATGACTGCCTCCAGTGCCATCCTGCTCAAGAAAGCTTCACTTGAGCAGGCATTTGCATGAGATCTCAATTCACTACACTTCATCAATAATGGCAACACTGGTATATCTGCCTCCTGTGAAGCAGCTGCTTGTGAATTGTGCATCTCATACAAGTTACGGCTTTACAATACATGTTAATCATGCAAGATTGCGTACCACCATGTTGGCTGCATGAATGCAGGGCTTGAGCCGAACCCTGTTTGAGAGGCTGCAAGGCAAGTTTGGGAGTACAGCTAGTGCCATGCTGACCATGCAATACAGGATGAACGCAGCCATCATGCAGTGGCCTTCCCATGAGCTATACCAAGACCTGCTCACAGCGCATCCGTCTGTTGCAACTCATACCCTTCAAGGCTTGCAGGCAAGCTTGTATATGGCATACCTTTGAGCTTGAGGCGAGCGCAATATAGCCCCTGTAAGTCGAAGGTCACAAACAGCACCTCATGCTGTGCAGGGGTTCAGCGCCTCCATAGATGATGTACCCGTGTTGTTATTGATTGACACAGCGGGCTGCGATATGGAAGAGCAAGCAGAAGAAGATGGGGACAGCAAACGCAATGATGGAGAAGCCAAGGTGGGATTCATGTCTGCAGTCATAATCTGCATGTCTGGTAGCATGACACTGACACAGACTTCTCAAGCATGTATGTGCAATGTGACACAGCACTCTGCTGCACACCCTGAGGGGGTTCTCCCAAAGCTGATGTAGCAGCACTCAAGGTAAAATGCTGTGCATGCAAGCCAGCATTTAGCCTGTGAGAATGTGAGGGTGTTATGACTGCTTGCATTCCTGCACCACAGGCTGTGATGGCTCACATAGAGCGGCTGCTTGCGGCTGGTCTGGCAGCTGAGCACATTGGAGTGATCACTCCTTACAATGGACAGGTGGCAGCTTTGCGAGAGCTCAGAGGGGACAAGATGTCTGCAGTTGAGATCAGTTCAGTAGATGGGTTCCAAGGTAGGGAAGCAGAAGCCCTGCATATGCTCACAAATTGGCAGCACATGGGGTTCTTTCAATTGTGCGGGCCTGCGTATGCATTGATGACTAGTGCAGATTCTCTGTTACTTGACACCCATTGCTTGGATTCCTGTTCTGTCGAGCAAGTAGGCCATGTCTGCATGGTGCTCGATGTGTGGCATTGACTGCACACTAGAGCGTATCGCTGCATCATGCAACATGGCTGCACAGCAGGCCCCCTCATCAGTAACTACAATTTTTGCAAGTGTACCCAGAGCATGCAGTTCTGTCTGAGAGATTGAAAGTGACTACATTCAGGTCGGGAAAAGGAAGCGATTGTCATCAGCATGGTGCGATCCAATGACAAGGGAGAAGTGGGTTTCTTGTCAGACAAAAGGCGCATGAACGTGGCCTTCACTAGAGCACGACGTCATTGTGCTGTCATCTGTGACTCAGAGACAGTGTCAAAAGATCCTTTCTTGGCCAGCTTAGTGACATATATGGAAGCACATGGGGTGTACATTAGTGCAGAAGAGCTTGTTTAGGGCAGGCTTGCTGTATTGCCCATGTATGACAAGTAACACCCAGACGCACAGACAACACAAGCAGCAGCAATGTTTGCGTGAGCACATCACCCCTGCCTGCTCACAGGAATGCAGGGGTCTGTTGCACGCATGCCGCGTACACCACGCACGGCGTGTAGGTCAGCTTCCCTGTTGCTGACAGAGCCCTGCTGGCATTGGCTGGGCGCTGCGGCAGGTGTGAGCAGCAGCACCCAGGCTGTTTGTCGTACTGAAGATTTCTGTTGTGTTGCTACTGTGTTGTGGCTCTGCAGGCCTGGAGGCACGCCAAAGTCTGACGGCAATATGGTCAACGCAACTGTAACCGCTTCCGCTTCTTGTCGCAACTGGCCTCACAGTGTTCCAGCGCGACAACCACATCATGGTCTATCCAACTGCTGTCCCGTGCATCGTCGCACCAAACACGTTTCAGCGATCAAGCAAGCAACCCATATACAGCATGCACAACAAAGTGTAGTCGACACAAGCCTAAGCAGTAGTGGGGTTACATCCCGAGCTTCCGTGCGCTTGATATGTTGCGACATCGTTTGTCCGCCCGACGTACATCGATTCGGTTGTCTGCCACAGTTGGCTGTCAGACTGGTTGAGGCACTTGCTGCATTGGTGCTTGTTGGGCAGCCAGTGCCTGCCATGGCTGGCGAAATCATTCAAGGGATGCCCCGAGTTGCAGACGGTGATACGCTGCAGGTGTGTCGACATTGAAAGCCACTGTGCAGCAGAGCAGCTTCGCCAAGTTAGTCTCCTGTGCCAACACTTGTGGCATGCCCTGCCAAGACACATGCGCAAATCAAGTCATTCCTGCAGATAGACGACAAGAAGATCAGGCTTTTTGGGTTTGATGCTCCTGAGAAAGCCCAGTTGTGCAAGAATGCACAGGGTGCAGACTATTCATGCGGTAGGCATTCTGCACATTCTGCAGCAAATAGTTGCCATTTCTTCGCACTCCAAGGTACAATTGCAGGCACAGCTGCCAGCAAGTGCAATGTGTTTTGCAGGCTTGCAATCTGGTGAAGCTCTGCACAGTATGATTGGCAGCAATCCAGTGCGCTGTGAAGTACGCAACAAAGATCAGTATGGACGTAATGTGTCCTCATGCAGCGTGCTCACAAACAAGGGACCTGTTGACATAGGCAACTTCATGGTCTCAAATGGCTATGCTGTAGCATACAGGTACAAGTGCTTGAATGACAAGGTTCAATGCATTATTGCACAAGGCTGTTACTTCTGGTCCAGACGCTGACAGCTTCACTGTTCAATGTGGATTGATGATCAATTTTGGTGTACACGTTCACTGTTAAATGTGAATTGATGATCAACTTGGTGTACACCTTCAGGCAGTATGGCAAAGATTACATAGCGGTAGAAGATGCAGCCCACCAGGCGCACAAGGGAATGTGGCAGGGCTCTTTTGAAATGCCTGCTGACTGGCGCAAAGATCAGAAGATTGATAAGCTACTAGCACAGAGGGGCCGCTCCCTGCAGCCCCAAGGTGAAGTTCCACCACTGCTTGATGCTGTCTGCTACAGCATCTACCGTGCAGTCATGGTGTTGCCATACAAACAAACTGCTTTCTGCTGTGATTTTCACATGTTATGACAAGCACGACAGTCGTGACATGCGTGTGTGATGACCAATGCATAAATGGTTGTGCTGCAGATGCAGCAAGCAATGCAGCATTGCCTCAGGTAGCATCATCCACGTCCATGTCAAGCAGTCAAGATGGCCCAGCCACTGGCTGCAAGATCAAAGGCAATATCAACTCGAAGGGAGAGAAGATCTATCATGTGCCAGGGGGAAGATACTATGACTCAACACAGATTGATCTTCCTCAAGGAGAGCGCTGGTTCTGCACTGAGCGTCAAGCTAAAGATGCTGGGTGGCGAGCATCTCAATGATACTGTATACATCCAGTACATGCTGTTGACTACCATAGCAGTACTCTAAGCACTCCTTTTGCGCTTACCGCAGCAGGAAGTGGTTTGTCTAAAGTCTGCAGACGCCGCTGTCCTTGTACTGACACTACAGCTTCGATTGATGCCAGAGTCTGGTATCGTGACACAGAATCTATCTAACAGTGATGCCAACCTCCAGATCTGGTGCTGTGACACATATCAGATCATCATGGCTGTCTCATGCACGTTGGCTCATATGATCATGCTGCATAGCAAATATGAAGCATAAGTCTCAAAGGAATGTTTGAGACAGGCTGTCGACGCCATGACCAATTCAGGTGGCCAGTTGCATTGCAGACAAGGCACTTGCTCCTGAGCACCAGATGTCATCCCGACTGCCAGATTGACCATCCCCGGCAGATGCAGTTCTAAGTTTGACATACGGGGTTGTTCGGTCAAGCTTGCTTCTGGTTGACCAGATCGACAGGAAGATCATTTAGCCCTGTGAGCAACGTAGCACCAGCCCATATTGGTTCTTCCATACTACTGTCTCTGCAGTTTGCTCCCGGTGGACCTTTAAGCGCTGTTTTCAAGATCTGTGGTGCAGCTCGGATGGTGGGGGCTCCTCGTTTGTGGGCGCAGTCTGGACAATGCCAGCCGTGCTCTCACACCTTTCAGCACGTTAGTCAGAGCAAGATCAGCTGCAGCCGCATCTGGTCGTCAGCTCGTGTATACCCAACCAGTACACACTCTCACCCTGCACAGAATCGTTCAGCCAGGCTAAGCCAAACGGGAGCGTGCAAGCCTTCCTTGTGTGGTTGCTTTGCGTCCAGAACTCGCAGCTCTACGGTCAGACGGTAGGCGGCTATTTAGTCACGCCCAAACCAAGCCACCAGACTGTTCTTACTCTCTAACGCGCTGCAGTGCCTTCCCAACTGCACGTCGCGTATTTGCATCATGGGGCCAGGAGATTGAGTGGAGCAAGGTCAAAGTCTCAAGCAACGAGGCAGCTGCACAGGATGTAAGCGTTTGCTTCTTTCGCCCAAACGTTTGAAGCATCATGTGCATGTTGTCAACTCCCCAGCCAAAGCAGTTGTATGCTAGTGTGTTCATTGGTTGTCGCAGTTTGCTTCAGCCTGGTATTTGGTGAATCCTGTTCTCAATTGCACAGAAGAGTGCTCTGATGTCTTGTGGTGCCAATTACACACCATTGAGTAATTGTTGTAACTGTCTATATGCAGCTGAAGAAGTTGGTCATTGATCTGGGCAGCCTAGCAGAGGGGTACAAAACGGCAGGGCAGTTTGTGCAAATCAAAGTGGGTGACAGCAAAGCAGGATTCTTTGCTATTGCATCACCCCCTGACAGCAACAACCAAGGACTTGTTGAGGTGTTGATTAAAGACGGGCCACCAGACAGCACAGCAAATTTGTTATGTAACATCTCTGCAGGTATTGATTCCTTAATTTGTTTATTTGAACCTGTGCAATTTTCTGCTCTCGCATCAGCCAGATAGATATCAGATATGCCTTACGTCATTTCTGAAGGCCATACTTGCAGGTATTTTGCTGCTTGATACATTCAAGCAACAATGAGCAATGAGCAAACCTGGCTGCATGAAGTACCTAAGACGGCGTCTGTTTACTTAAATGACAAGCGCTCCAGCAACTGCAAATGATGCTATCAATGTCAATTATGGCTGCATTGCTAGGGCTGCATAGCTGCTGCGGATTTGTGCTGTTTGAATGCCCCACGCGTTTATGTCTCATTGGGTGCTGACCTGTATGCAATGTGACAGGGGCTGAGGTGTCGGTATCGCCGGTAATGGGCAAGGGCTTCCGGATGGAGCGTGCACCGGCGTCAGATCACCCCACATGCCTGCTGTTTGCAACAGGCTCTGGCATCAGTCCAATCAAGGCTCTCATAGAGTCAGAGGAGCTGCAGGTTTGCAGCTGACAGTAACTTGAGATTGAACATTCATCTTGTTGCAGGTTTTGGCATTGCTGATGATCCCTTCTGTGGTCTGTGTGCTAAACTGTGACAGGATCTCTGCCAGTGACATGTTGATTGGATACATGCTATCACGAACAATACAGTACTTACAATGAGCAGCTTGCATACATTTCATATATCTATTCCATCTGATGCAAATGCAGGCACATGACAGGAAGGACGTGCGACTATACTATGGCACCCAAAACACTGAAGCAACAGCATACAGCAATCTGGATGATAGCTGGAAAGCAGCTGGTGTTGATATTGTACATGTATACAGTGATGACAACAAGGGCTATGTGCAGGATGTGTTCACCAAGGTAAGACGCAGTTTCAATGTCTGCCTGTACACTGAGCACAGTCCAGACACCAGCCCCTTCAAAACTTCTATTTCCTTGGAAGGAGTCGCAGTCGAAGGCTTTTCTTGCAAAACCAATGTTTTTGATGAGTTGCAGCGATGCATGAATTTGAAGTTGTTGATGTAGGGAGGAGCAGATTTTGATGGCAGCAAGGCATGTGCGGTCATGGTTGGTCACAAAGAGATGTGTGAGGCAGTGACTAAGGTTTTGGAGAGCAAAGGAGTTGCAAAAGAGCACATACTGCTAAACTTCTAGAACAATCTGCAAGCACTCAATTTATTGACCTTGAGACCAACGAACAACTCTGCTTGAAGCGTAGTGACAAGCGTCATGCTGTTCAGCTATGTGTGGAAGTCCAACTGTACATTGTCATGAGAGGGTTCAACCAATGAACTGCATGGTCAGGAATGTGTATGCCACGACTTTTGCAGCTGGCTCTTTTGCCATAGGCTGTAGACGTTCGATATTGCATGGCATCTGCTTCCACAGCTGTTGTAGTACTTTGAGCTTACTGCAAGCTCAAAACCAGTCAGGATAACGCTGAGCAACTCCTTGAAGTCCTAAAGCACCACCAGTATGCAGCATGACAACTCTGGAGTTTTTGCTCTGCTGTATCTGGAGGGCTTGTGTTGCTGCCTCCCAAGCAGCCAAGCTATATATGGGATCCACAAGGATGCCATGCTGTTGTGCAACCTGCGACATACAGCACTTTTTGTGTCTTGTGAGCCAAAAATTAACAAGCCTGCTCAGGGCAACCCTCTATGGAGATGCCAGCTGGCCTTGAGGGGCAAGCTCGCGCCTCGACATATAACACTGCACAGACTTTCATTCTTGCCATCACGTCATCAGATGCTGGAGCTTTCACGTATTGGCAGCTACAGTTGTTGCAGTCTAGGCTCAGGAACACTGCTGCTTTTTTATCACAAAGACTTGAGGATCTGTACACTGTAGCTTTGAGTTGGAGCATGAGTGCTGTCAATCCAGCGTGATGCAATCCAGCGTAATGCACAAGTTTGCCAGCCATTGACGCAGTACTGTATTGCTAGCTTGGGTCTGACTTGCCACTTACCTGCTGACAGGCAACCACATCCTCACGGAATACCTTGCCAAACCGCCTGGGCCGTGGCCGTTCAACCCAGTCCAAGGGCAGCATCGTCCCAAAGACTTCTGTGCCTGCAAATCGCAATCAAGATTGAACACACCAGCCAGCTGATGGCATGAGTACTGTTAGCATCACACATGCAACTCAGCTGCCGTAGACGTCAGGCAGATGACGTCTACTGCCTCTTGCAACTTGGGCCATCCTGAGCATGGTGTGCATGAGGTGCACAGACAGTGCAAGCAAGAAAAGTTCAGTGTTGACTTTGACTGATGCAACTTTGAGGGTGCAGGCATTGCACCTGACATGTATTTGGCTGCACAAGCGCTGGTCAACATTGTCTGTTGCTCATGGTAGTAGGACAGGGCCCCTGCCAGCATGACGCCCCTTACTCGCCACTGCAGCCCTGCCAGATGCATTCCCAAGGCCAGACCTGTTGAATGAGGCAACATCACAAGTTCTGCTTGAACAAGTTGTGTTTGAAACATGCATTGTCCTCAGAATCCTGGGATGATCTCAGGCAAAACATGGCTGCAAGCAGCACTCAAGATGCAAAGATCCACGCATGCCAAGTAACAATGAGGATAAACACAGCATGTCATGCAAGCAGCAGGCGTTTTGTCTGCCATAAGTATGGCTGATTACAATGATAGATTGTCTGCAATACAATGTGGGTACATGTCTAAGCACGGATTGCAACCCTACTAGAAAGCATATGATGCATGAACACCTATTGCAGTAGTGCCAGTGCCGCAGTCCACGATGAGGGTTAGGGGGTGGGGCCCAACCACCTCCGGCTGAGCCAGCCAGTGGACAAGGCGAATGCAGCCCAGCAGAGCTGCCGGCTCACATCCTCCTTCAGGCAACACATGCAGCTGCAAAGCACATGCATACACTGGTAATCCTTGTAGCTTTGTCACCTTTCAAACAGCAGTCAGCAAGCTGTAGAAGCATAATTCTTGAGTTGTGCATGTGCCAGATGTGAGACCTGTGCAGCTACAGTGGGTTGATGAACTCCTGTCCTGACCTCTTTTGTGGCACATCTTATGTGATGTGTAACAGATAGCAACCAGCTCACCTTGCTGTCAGGAGGGGCGTTTCCTGAGATGATGTTGGCATGTTTAGTCATCATGGCCTTGCGGTCTGCATACTCACTGCGCTTGACGTATGTGACCTGTCCATACATGCGAGCTAGCAAGTGAAAGCCTGTTGGCACTGCAGGCCTTTCTCCCCGTACCAGCAGGTGTGCTCTGATGCCTTGCTCTGCACATGCAGCAGCTACTGCTGCTGTGTGAGCACTCTGTAATCCGCCGCATGTCAGCTGCAAGTGCACCTCATACCATGGTGCATTGCCTGACGACTTGTGAGGTGCTTTGGCCTGCTTGCCTTACCAAGTCAGTACAACCAGAAGCTTTGACCTCCGGCAGCAAGGCATCCAATTTGCGCAATTTGTTGCCACCAAGTATAGGATGCAGCAAGTCATCTTGTAGGACCAACAATTGTCCTGTGTCCAGGGTAACCTTTCGGATCTGCACTTGAGTGCAAGCCTGTGTATGATATGTTGCAGACTTTTGCTGCAGACTCAGCAAAGACCCTACCTCGGTGTTGGGAGTCTTCAACAGCCAAGCTCGGTTTAGCAGCGGTGATTGCGATGATTCGACCGGATGCGTGTCCCCACCTGTACTATGATCAGTTGTAGCTCTGTAACGGAGTTGCACGCAACGTCGTGCGCTTCGTGAAATCGGCTTGCAGGTGAGAAATTGACTGAAGGATATCATGTATCATCGAAAGCTGTGCTAGTGATTGTGTCTGTTAGGCAAAGCGCCCCTGCTGGCAGCAGTGCAGGCTCAGCATCCCTGTGTTAGTCACGATGTAGCTATGTCAGAAGCTGTGCTTACAGTGTCTTCCAGCTATATTTGGCTCTGCAACATGGACACGATGGCTGACTGCCTCTGCTCATCTCGAAGGCTTCAAACAAGCTAATACAGTCAACATGGTAGACATGCGTACAACTCAGCCAAGCTACACCCTGTGAGCCATGCCTGTCCAGTGCACCGAGACAGATTGCACATTCTGTGCTCCCCCGCTCCAAGGCCAACGCAATCACTGCGTCCCTGCATGTAGAATAGCAATTGTTGGCCAACCTCCTGTGCATGCCAGGCATTCTCGAATGTGAATCAGACAAGTGCTGAGAGCAACAGATGTCAGATCCTGGCAGAAGTGTTGCAGAGCTTGGTCCCACTTACCATTGAATGCCATGATTGCACAGCTGGGCTGCACTCTCTGGCTCGTTTGCCACCAGAGGGTCACCAACATGAACATAAGCTGGCACTTGCAATTCAGGAGTGGCTTCCTCTGCAGCCATCTGTCCACCAGCTGCTGTTGTCTGTCTACCAACTGCAGAGCTGGACATGGCTAACATTGCTGCACTGCTGTCACTCTGTGCCAATACATGTGCTGTACTATTGCTGACCGCGACTTGGCTGAAGACCTGTCTGCTCTGAGCTAGGCTCACATCTAGCTCAGCAAAGAGGCTGTCCAAGTTATCCTGTGCTGTTGCCATCTCCTTCAACAATCGGCCAGTGTTGTCCTGCAGGCACATCTTTATGCTTTGCGTCGAGTCTTCTTCATCAGGACTCACAAGACTTGGCGCAGCCTGCCCAGAATAGAGGCAGAACCAAGACCGTGCAGGACCTCTTTCTCATGTGTCACAATGACTCAGCATGGTTACTAAGCAGGGATCTGACAAGTGAGTACCAAGCAATTCAGAGCTATTGCACAATCACTGTCAAAGGAGAGCTTGGATGCTTACCCACACATTTTGCCATGTTTGCGCAAGCCTTCACTGCAATGACACCTTTGCACATGCTCGTCTGGCCATGCACTCTCACCTGCAGCTGCTCTGCAGCCCATTTGCGCGTGAGGCATGGGTTGGATGGAGGCAGATGCCGACGCAGATGCCTGTACCACTTTCTGGCAAGAAAGCCCCGGACAGCAGCCTGAATCTGGGCAGCGCATCTGTGCTTGTGCGCTGCCTTGCCATCATGGACCTGACGCTTCTGGTATGCTTCTGTGCGGCACAAAGGGCAGCAGCGTGACCTTGCAAACCTGAAGTGCACAGCAGAAGCTTTCTCAAGTTTGCATGGAGATGTGCAGACTGTGTTCTGATGCAAAAGCTGTGCCTGTGTATTCAGCAAGGCAAACATGTGAGCTGTCACATAGTCATCAGAGTGGCTAGAAGGCTTTATGTTCAGGTCCCACAGATTGATAGACTCTGAATGGTTTGCACCAGAGCTGAGTGTGCAGACCTTTCAAAGCTGGTGATGCATTGTTTATGGAAGACATGGCTGCAGCTGAGCAGCACTTGCTCCTCCATTCCAAAGTGCTCACAACATATGGAGCACTCATGTTGTGAATCTTGTCGAGCAGTGGACTTGGCATGCATCGATGACCACTGCTGCTCACTTAACAAAGGCGGAGGTGCTTTGACTAGACCGTGCCTTTGTGCCAATGTCGGACTGGCACCCTGCACAGCATAATATATGTTTTGCATTGAATTGCAGCCTGTTTGCAGCCCTTCTACAGCATGTAAGTGTCAGCGTCAGGCAACTCTTACAGGTTTCAGTGAAGCTGGCTTGAGCTTTGCTCCAGGTATCTGCAACATCCTAGCGAAATGGTCTTGAAGGGCAACCTGCGCGTGTAAAACGAAGTGTCATTGTGAGCAACAGCATCTTGCCGCCAGACCAGGTGCGGCTGGCGGAGAGTACCGCGTTCAGTAGTATCTTCGCATCTGAACCGGGGCAAGTCAATTTGCTCTGTCGGCGATTACGGACCTCTGGCATCCGAGGCATTGTAATGTTTGAGCTAAGTTGCGGCGAGGAGCAAGTCCTGACTGATTGATACTCCGATGCAAACAGCAGGCTATCTCCAACTAGGTCAAACACCCAAACACACAACAAAGGATTCAAAATCGTTTGGCTGTTGGCGTTGTGCATGCCGTGCTTTCATGTGCAGATCGAAAGCTAGCGCTTTGTGAGGGCGCGTTGACCCGCTGCATCTCTCTTGATGCGTACACAGATCGCCCGAACGTGTTGCAGCTGCCAACCTCTGAGGCCAAGTCATCGAAGCTATCGTCTGTCAGATACTTCAGGGCTTGTCGTGACCCGTATACGTAGCAGCGGCGAAATCATGCCTCCTACAGACAATGCAGTTCATACTTCAGGTTTCTTCCTTCTCTCGGCTTGCAATCTGCAGCAAAACTGTTGTCAGGCCCTGCCAAGAATGCTCTCTGCTTATCCTTGTGTAGGACCACAGCAAGGACTCCAACTTAGATTTGGTATTGTCAGCGACGTGCAGTATGCTGATATCAAAGATGGCCATTCCTTTCTGGGCACGCCAAGGTACTATAGAGCCAGCCTTGATGGTTTGAGGAGAGCAGTGCTGGGCTGGAAAACCCAGCAAGTAGAATTTGGCATTCAGTTTGGGGACATCATTGATGGCTTCAACCCCAAAGACAAGTCTGAAACAGCTCTACAATCAGTGCTGGACGAGTTTGCCTTGTTGAATAAGCCTGTGTATCATATGATAGGCAATCACTGCCTATATAACCTGCCGCGGAATAGGCTGAATGAAGCCTTGGGAATTCATGGAACTTCAAGTTATTACTCTTTTAGTCCTCATCAGGCTTGGCGTCTGGTTGTGATTGATGCATATGATGTGTCCATGCTTGGTTGGCCAGAGAGTCATCCCTTGCATCAGCAAGCCAAAGCCATATTAGATGAGAAAAACGTCAATGAGGTGACTGTCCTGCATGCAGCTCATGATCATAGGCATGCATCTGGGCTGCTTGCATGCGTGCCTGTTCTTCCAGATACACAGATGCATTAAGTGTATGCCTGCACATACCTGTCACGACCTACATTTTGCTCAGAATGCTGCACAGTCGAATTGTGCATGCAGCCCATGCGTCTTTGCATGCACATGGACACCTCAACCCAAGATGGGTGATGCCTTTTGGTCGCATGCAGAATAAGAACAATCCAGAAGGTCATGAGGGTCCTGCACGCAGATTTGTGCAGTTTGGTGGTGGCATCAGTGCAGAGCAGCTGGACTGGTTTGTGCAGCAGCTGGCTGATGCGAGAGCTGCTGATCAAAGAGTCATTGTGTGCGGGCATCTGCCACTGCACCCAGGCACATGCATTGGCACCTGTTTGCTGTGGAACTATGAGGAGGTGTTGCAGGCCATTTGGGACGCTGGCAACGTTGTTGCAACCATCAGTGGGCATGCACATAATGTAAGCTTGTGCACACCAATGCATTGTCTTCCCTGTCTGAGGCAAGCCACTGCAATGCATTGTGTACAAGCTGCTCATGCAAATATGCTGATTTTACATGTAACTGGGCCCATACATTGCTTCATCAGATGGTGCTGTCAAGTTGCTGTTTCCTGTGTCAAACCTTTTGCAGTATTCTGCAAGGCTGTACATGTGAGGTCTGGCAAATTTCTGCCCGGCGCCTTTTTGCAGCTGTGCTCAGTCAAGATCCTCTCTTGTAGAGGAATGCTGTGTGTGAGTGCAGGATGGGTATGCAGTTGATGAGCATGGCGTCCACCACAGGGTTCTGAATGCTGTGTTGGAGACAGAGCCAGGCAAAGACTGTTATGGCTGGCTGGATGTGTATGCAGACTACATAGACCTTGTTGGCCAAGGAGAATTAGATAGTCAAAAGATGCCTTTTGCTGATCAGCACTGTCCAGGAAGCCCATTGAAGGAACAGTCGCATTCTGTTGAAACCTCTGAGGCAGAAGAATCTGCGCTTGAACGGCAACCTTAGAGACAGTAGGTGTCTTTGTGCTGGCACTGTAGCCTGATCATTCTTTCACACCTTACTCTGGCAATATTGTGTGGTGGTGATGCTGCTTTACCAGAGACTTTGACTGATATTGAAAGTCACTGACCCCATTTCATTTATTTTGTTTGACCTGTTGCATGTACCTTCAGACAAGAGCTGGCAGGTTTTTGAAAGAGTAGTGTAACAAACAGTAGTAGGACTTGATAGGCTTGAACTGATAGTTGCGCTAGAGTATGTGGCAATGCCTCAGGCGAGCATGTATTGTATAGCTATATGCTGTTGATGTTGGCATTGGCTTGAGACACGAAGTTTTGTTTGCTGTAGTCATGTTTGGCGTGGGCTTGTGAAATAACGCTTGTTGCATATAGCTGCAACTGGTTCACAAGGTGATCGTCTGCCCCTGACAGTGCTCACTTGATTGCAAAATTCACATGCCATATTTTCTGAGCAAATCCATGTTGGTGAAGAACAGCATGAACTGTGCTGTGCACATGGGCCTGCATGGGAATACGCTTGTCAGTGTCAAGCTGCGACAGCATGACGGTGCTGTGCATGCTGACCTCTTCAACTGTTGGTATTGGATGAGTGCTGTCAAAGATTAGATGTTGCTCACAAACCGTCGTGTCTGTCACTGTGCATTTCAGGGCAACATTGTGCATCAAAGGCTGGTGATCTATAAGGTCCTTGCTACACCAGGAGAACGGAAGCACACTAGCTAGGCAAAGACATCTGTAGGGTTTTGCTGAAGCTGGGGACCAGCTTGTCGTGAGAAGCAAATTGCGTACCCCAAAAGCATCTCAGGTCAGCAAGTCAAACGCGTTCACATAACAAATTCAGCGCGCATTGTTTATTACAGGGCAATCAGATAGGCCTTCACACTACACAATGACGTGACCTCGAACTTTCTGACTATTCGAGGCTATAGTACTAGCTAGGTGCCATCGACCCTGGACACAGTTGACCAGTTCGAGCAGCAAGCCACAAGTTGCGCAGAACCTTCGAAACGGCTGGCAGCAAGACAAAGGTCCAGGGTACTATCATGGACAGACACCATGCATCTTCTTTTGATCATACGCTCGGGACATTGTACAAGGTGGCAGGCAAGATGCTGAAGCTTGTCTTTCAGCAAAGCACGGAACTGCCAGGTTTCTTGCTTTGAAGCAACTAGGCCGATCACAGATGTCATTCAACGTTAGAAGTACTTCTACGAAGCAACATGATTTCGTGGCCTGCAGGGGGAGCCACCGGGACAACCTTGGGTTTGGTGAGCGGATGTCGCAAGCCGATACTGACAAAGCAGCAACGGCTGCAGCAGGAGTTTGAGGCACCTTGGTTGCGACTGCTGCGGAGTGTATTCGTCGACGTTGAGGATCTTGCTGGGGCAGAAGCAGCCCTCGACTTTGTAGTGAAAAGACTGGAAAAGCTGGAAGCTGACGCTAGACAGTCTGAGCAGCAGTCAGAGGCACATCGAGATGCTCTGGATGCTGCAGGTCGGTCATGCAGTCAGTTTCAGGCCTGCTCTTCTCCTTTTCAGTTTGCTGAGAGTATTTCCAGGCCATCTCACAGGAGGCTTGCCTCACCAAGACAAAAGTGGGTTACAATATTTGTCTATCTAAAGCAGTCACATGCATTGCAGAGACAGAGAACACTGCAGTAAAGCAGCAGCTGATTCAGCTGCAGCAAAACTTTGAAGCATTGAGGGCTGATGGGGAGAGCAAGCTGACTACGCAAGTTGCAGCTCTGCAGGTAGGGTAGCTTGTCCATTACACTGACAGCAACAAGGTGGCACAGGGCGCAGGTCCTGCCCGTTGGTCAGGATAGTGTTGCCAGCCTGCAAGCCACTAGCACACTTTCCTTGGCTTCCTTCCCCTGCCTGAGGGCAGCACGTCAATGCTGCTGCCAGGACATAATTACCCCGTTGAACCAAGATTATTTGCTGCAGGATGTGAAGCACAGCTTTGTTCAACAGTTGCAGGACCTGAATGAAGCCCATACTACGACACAGGTATAGACTACACTAGTTTACCACTTAGTACACAGTGTAGCAAGCACAATGCAATTTTCAAAATATTGTTCACCCTTATTCACCTGCAATCAACACTTTATTGGTGTCCACAGGCTTTGTTGCGCGATGAGACAGCAGCCAAGCAGGCTGCTTTGGCTTCACTGGACCAGCAGCAACATGCCAACAGAGCTCACCAGGTGTGTGCATGTTATTTGTCACAGTCTGTGTTGTGCACATCCTCTATTCATGCAAGCAAGGCTGCTTTTCGTTGCAGGCTGCTTTTGGTTCTGAGCGCAAGGCCAAGGAGGAGGCATACATTGCTTTGGCTGCTGCTGAAGAGGCTGCTGCCCGGCACAAGGTAGGCATTCCAATGTTTGCCTGGCATCCCCTGCCAGCGTTGCCGACAATTGCTTCCTTTTGCAATACAGCTAATCCAGCATTGACATGCATGTCTCATTGCAGGCGGCATCTGCAGAGCTAAGTGATGCCAACCAGAGGCTGCAAGCAGCTCTCACAGCTGCACAGGAGGAGAAGCAAGCAGCAGTGGTAAGTGTCAGGCATTTTTCAGTCCCTTCAGTTTTGCTGGAGACGCGGATGCTGACATGCAGCTGTGCATTGCAGGCTCGATTTGAGTCAGAGTGCAAGGCCAATGAGGCAGTGCTTGCGGAGGAGAAGAATGGCAACAGAGAGGTAGAGGTGAGCTGCCCCCCTGCTGTCCATTGTGCTTGCTCAAAATTGTGCTGGTTGCGCAAGCTGCTGCAACATTGCTAACAAATGCTTCTGTCTGCAATACAACTTGTACAATGCTGACATGCCTAGTTTGCTGCAGGCTGCATTGGCCCAGCAGATCCTCGCCAATCAAAGTTTGCAAGCAGCTTTCTCAGCTTCACAGGACAAGAGGCAAGCAGCTGTGGTGAGTGTCAGGCGCTTTCTCAATCCTTTAGTCTCCCTGCAGTCTTGGATGCTGACATGCAGCTGTGCATTGCAGGCTCGACTTGAGTCAGAGTGCAAGGCCCATGAGGCAGTGCTTGCTGAAGTGCAGCAGAAGTGCAAGAATGAGGCAGAGGTGAGCTGGCCCCCTGCTGTCCATTCTGCTTTCTCAAAATTGTGCTATTTGTGCAAGCTGCTGCAACATTGCCAACGAATGCTTCTATCTGCAATACGGCTTGTGCAATGCTGACCTGCCTACTTTGCTGCAGGCTGCGTTGGCAGAGCAGGACCTTGCCAACCAGAAACTGCAAGCTGCTCTCACAGCTGTACAGAGCGACAAGCAGGCAGTTGTGGTAAGTGTCTGGCTCTGCTTAGTCCCGTAACTTCTGCTGCAGACTTGAATACTGACATGCATTTGTCCAATGCAGACTCAGCTCGAGTCAGAGCGCAAGGCCAGCCGAGCAGCGCTTGCTAATGAGCAAGAAGGCAAGAAAATTGTGCAGGTGAGTTGGCGATCTGCTGTCTGCTCTGCTTGCTTGAAAATGTGCGTGTTGCAGGTCATGGGCTCTATGGATCAGTACTTGCGGTGTGGTGCTGATGCCCTGCTGTCTGTCTTCCTGCTGAGCACCTGAATGTTTCTTGTATCCTGCAGTCAAGCCTTGAAACTGCTCAGCAAGGTGCCAAAAGGATGTCAGCAGCTAAATCCGCACTTGAGCAGGAGGTGAAGCGCATGGCTCAGATGAGCAGTAGCCATTGGGTGCTTTCAGCGGCCATCACCTCTCCCTCGTTTGTGCTCACCCTCAGCCACGTTGGTCACCATGTTCAATGATCTATTTCTGCTGCAGCAAGCATTGGCTCGTGAAGAAAAGGTGAAGCAGGACAAGGGCATTGCTGTGAAATCTCTGCAGGTAAAGCTCTCACAACATGCACAGGCCCAATGACTTGCTCATGACGTCAACACAGAGTGGCTTCACCTTTTTGGTTGTTTTGCAGGCATCTTTGGCAGAAGCACAGAAAGCCACGCAGACAGCCGAGGCCAATTTGCTTGCGGAATGCTACGCTAGATCCAATGACCAGGTAATTTCCTTGTGTTCTTTGCATGCTGGTATACTGAACAGATGTAAAGAAGCTACTTCAGTCATGTCACCTTCTTGGTCATGCTGCAGGATATTCAAATTGCTGTTGTATGTAGGTGAGACAAGCTGACCGCATCCTCAAGCTTGGGTCAGTGATGGACAAGAAGGACGACTATGTGAGCTCACGTCCTTAACACCCTCATCAATGCGCCGTGCCTGCCCGCTCACTGATTGTCTTGACACTTGACTTGAAACAAGCTCACTCAAATCTGACAACAATGGACTCAAAATGAATTGAATACGTGCAGTGCAGTGGCACAGTGTCTAGTAACACAGCATTCCAGCCCTTCTGCTGGTGCACATTAGCATGTGAGGTGCACTTTGAAACATTTTCCAACCCCTGACGCCACTGAAACGCAGCAATCTTAATTGGACAGATGCAATATTTTGAGTGCACTGAGACCTGTGTTGCCTCGCCTGCAGGTGGCCCAGCTGCAGCACATGGCTGTCTACTACAGAGACTGTTGTGGTCTGACTCCAAAGCAGGGGCGTGTTTGTGATGCACCTGATCCAGATGAGGAATATCCACTGCAGGACCCCATGTATGAAATGGGAGAGGAGGTGCCATCAGACGAGCAAGAGCATTACATAGTATGCATCTGACTTGCTGCACTTGAAATCTTTGTCAAAAGCTGCAGCTCATGCTTCTTGCAAGTGAAGATCATCAGCACAGTCAAATGTTTCAGGTGCTGTTGGCCTGCAAGGCATGGTCAAGCCTGTCACTCATTGTCAACAGTCAAATGTTTGCTCTAGCCGTCTCAATATAGCTGTCTAAGTCAGTCTGTCTTTCTGTCTGTCTGCCTGCCTGATTACCTGCCTGCCCGTCTGTTTGTTTGTCTGTGGTGTCCATGAGACCTGACACTCATTCCCTGACTTGTTGTGCGCAGGAGCTAACCCGCCAGTGTTCTGCCAATCGCTGGGACCCCATCAATGCATGGGATCGTTGGCTTCCACACCAATCAGAGGTGGAGTCTGTGGGTGAGGGTCTGCAGATGCCTGCCAACAAAAACGAGTGGTTGCGCTTCCCTAGGGTGGCTGGCGTCCAGCCCAGAATTGTATATGGTGAAGCAGTGGGATATGGGGCTCAGGGCGTGGTCTTTCCTGGCAGGAGGATGAAAAGCCAGACCACTTCCATGGCCATCAAGATGTACCAGAACACTGCGAAGTCATTGTTTGACAAGGAGTCAAGCCATCTGCTCACAGCTCTGGCTTGCAAGAATGTAGTCAAACTGATCTCTGACACCCCTTCCTTGTGGGACAGTAGCACTCAGCGCGGCTACATGTTCCTGGAGTAAGCGCTTCTCTTGTGCTGTCAGCCTGTATGTAAATATACAGTCCAGTAGTGACCTCTGTGCTTCATGACGCTTGTATTGTTGTGCTCATGCAGCGTATCGCGCATTGCAAACATTGCTTTGATCAATTATGCAGTAGCTTTGCATTGCCAAGCTGATGCATGCATCATCAGACTGCAGCATGACACTGCTCTTGCTGAAATACTGTTGTAGTGTGCATCCAATGTGCTGTCCATCGTTCAGGCATTTGAGGCCTTTCAAAGTTGCCATGCTTCTTCCCATATTTCTTTTATGGTATCAGATTGCCAAATGAAGATGCATGCATGCTGATACTTATTCACTATGGCTCCACAGCCTTTCCAGGAGCATATGTATGCATGTAAGCATACATCCTTGAGCCTGCACAGCAACCTCCAGCAGCAAAATATTGTTTGCTGAGGTTGGCTTCCACATTTGGTGCAGGTTTACCCAGGGAGGGGACCTGGACGGCTGGCTTGTCAACATACGGGAGACTGCAAGAATCGATTTCCCGTCACGTGCACATGAGTGCATCCCCTACACTGCTCCCCAGCAGGCCCAGGTGGTGAGCATGATCAGGGAGCTTTTCCAGGTATGCAACGCTCCCTCCCCCATGTGACTTGCTGACATCAGCATGCTGCAGATGCAGCATTCCAAGCTTGTCTTGCTCACTTGAAGAAGGCACTTTTCGCTTGGCTCAGCTGCCGATGCATGACTGTTCTTGCACATTGTGTGTTGCTTGCACCAAGCATGCCAGCCTAGCCAGTTGATGAGACACATGTTACTCACAAGCACACTATTGTGTTGCAGGGGCTGCAGCAGCTGCATGCCTTGAACATCGTGCATAACGATGTGAAGCCCCAGAACTGCCTGCTGAAGCACAAGCACAACTTCTTGAAGCTGGCAGATCTGGCCAACAGTGAGCAGCTCCAGACAGGTATGTACTTCACTCCCTACCTGATATGACTGCCATGCTTGTAGACCAGCTTTGCCTCCGACCTAAGGTCACACAGGATGTGTGTCAGTTTGCACTCATTGTCTGGCTGCTCACAGCAACAGCAGCTTGGCATGTCGTCGCTGAAATGAACAGCAGTGAATGCAGTTTGCTGCTTTAGCAGCTTTGAGGTCCTCTGCGTTGTCTCAGCTGTAACACTGACAAGCGCCTTCCCATGCAGGCTTGCCTGGCGCTCAGTTTGAGTTGTCACCAGAGGGCACTGAGGAATATATGCCCCCTGAGCGACTAGCTGTCTGGTCCCCTGAGATGTGCCTGCCCCAGAAGGGAAGGAAGTACACGGCACAGGAGGTGTTTGCTGGGGATGTGTGGGCAGGGGGGATCACTGCCTTCAGGCTGTTGCTGGGCCGGCCCTACACCTTGCCCACCTGCAGCCCCTCCAGCTTCTACTTGGAACGAGATGCCCATCAGATGACCCAGGCCCTGCAGGTCTCCATTGCATCAACTTTTGCAGTGCTCTGCATGCTTTGCTGCCCTTTCACAACTTGCTATGGACAGATGTGACATAGTGGTCGTGTCAGCTGCACAGGATAATGTCAGTCCAGCCCAGGAGTGTTTGCTGTGCTTGCCAGGTTTGGTATTTCGCCCTCATTGCTGTTGGGCGTCACACTGGAAGCCGACTGTGATGTGCATCATGACCAGGCCTGTCAATGGACAGACCTTGCGTGCTGCATACTGTTTGCAATTGCTGATCACTGACTCCGGCATTGCTGCTACTGCTGCAGAGGCACAAGAGGGGACTGTGCCAGCAGGATGATCTGCTGCAGCATGTCACACAGGTGTGGGGCAGAGATGCGGTAGACCTGCTGGCTGAAGTATTGCACTACGATCCAGCTGAGCGCTGCACAGCAGCACAGGCATTGGCTATGCCATTCCTGGCTCAAATAGACTCTGGTGTGAACTAATGTATAGAAATTCCGACTGCTGCCAGCCGAAATGTAGCGTGTAGTGTTGTGCAGTGCCAATGTGTGCATGTGTCTGTGTTGTGTGTTGTATTATGCAGTGAGTATGACTCAGCTTTCTTCCAATACAGATCAAATGTATGAGCAAAAACAAGCACAGATCAGCTGAATGTCACTGGCATGCCCATTTGCGCATGTACCAAGACACTCAGTGTTGAGCAATGCTTGCAACCATTCAACAAAGGTGCTTCATTCAGTTTGCATTTCCATGCTTACAAATATCATACCCTCTTTCAAATAACTGAGTCGGTATTGCTTGACTTGTGACTGCATTTGTGCATATTGACAACGATGAACAAATGTCGCCGTTTTGAATCAGCAACACTTCAGTGTAAGGACATTTTTTGTGGTGGCCAGTGCAGTCATTACAGCGAGGGGTTACTGTATATGCAACACAGACACAAATAAAGATGGGACGGCTTTTACTGAAAAGCATAAGCTGGGACAGAAGGGACTTCTTGTATAAGAGCAAGCTGACTCATCACTGTATATGCAGCAGTGCAATTGCTGCGTAGCAAAAAACACAATGTACATGACTTGCTGCGACTGCCCTACACTGACAGGTGTATGAATCTCAAGTTGTGTAACGTATTGCTCATTTGGTTCACTTCTGCCAAAAACCTGCCGCCACTATGGACACCACTCATGCTGTAACCACATCAAGGCTGCCATTGCTGTCAAGTCTTTATCCAAATTTTGTGCATGAAACGATTGTCTTGAACAGAATAGGGAATTGCACGTGAGTTCACAATCTCCTTCAATAGGACTCCAATGCAGAACATGTTGGAAAGGGCAGTATAACGACGCGCATTGTCAAGTGCCTCTGCAGTGCAAGTTTTGAGGATATTCTGAAAGTCCTTAGGTGAAGGTTCTGCTGCAAAACTTGCCACGCTCTCTAGGTCAATCACCATGTATTGTTGAATCAATCATCGGATGTCGAAGCTGAACCTCATTGGGCAGATGCAGGTCACGATGGACCAGCTTGTTGTCATGTAGGACTTGAGCATGCAACCGCCAAAGCATCTTGAAAGTGCTCAGCACCACGAGGTTGATGAACATTTTGTGGTCGTCATGCATGTTGACATGCAATTACAGTCATGCACACCTTGGTGTGATTTAAGAACAAGATGCAGGCCACGCTGTGCCCGCACGCATACATAGTTTCTGCTGGTCATGACCAACCAGGCTTGTGGCATACAGTGCTGCAAACGTCAATATATTTACTCTGCAGCTGCAGCTGGCGACGCAGATGAAGTGTAACTGGTACAGAATGACAAGTGACGTGGTCTGACGGTGAAATTTGTGTTGTCGATATATATACATATATATAAACATTGAGAAGGTGACTAAACCCCACGATGTCAACAGGCCTGGTGAAATCCGAAGCTGCAGCAGACCTGCCTCTGTCTGCGGAATCTGCAAGCATGTCATGGCCGCAAGACCTTGACCACAGGCTCAAAATCATTATCATCATCATCAGAGATCTCCACCACCTCTGTCGCCACATGTGTTTTGCTTGACATTGCTGGAGGAGGTGGCCTTGGTTTGGCAGCCCGCCTGCGTTTGCTGCCAGCTGCAGAATCTGAATTAGACACCTGAGCTGACTTTGATGTGCCAACTCCTATGCTTGACTCGGCCACCTCTGAGCCATCCGGCAGACTTTCCAGCACAACTGCTTTGCCTGCAACATGCATGCCATGCAAATTCAGCCAGCGAAGTGATGGTAGAAATGACACAGCATGTCCCACAAGATGCATGCATGATTTTCACCACAGCACATGTAGGCTTAGCAGCTCAGCAGGTCTCACAGCACTCTGTTTTCTCCTGTCAAGTACAGTTCATCCTGACATGCTTTGCTACAGGAGAATGCGCACAATTTGCTGCTACTGACCTGCCAGGATCTGTGCAGCTCTGGAAGAGCACTTGAGATAGGCGTTTGTGGCATAGGCAGTATAGCCAAACTCGATGCACAGGATGCCGGTCTGCACCAACTGAGCCAACAGCTGTTCACTGTCTTCTTTGCTCATTGCTTTGGCTGTTTCAGCAGCACCAACTACCTGAGTCACAGGAAAGTTCCTGGACCAAAGGATTTAGTACAAAGATAGATGATACTCTACATCCAAACACATCTGCGCTGATTGAGCCAATCTACCTTTCTGAAATACAGACTTGCATTCATGCACTATCTATCACCAGCAGACAATGTTAGGCACCTTTGTGCACCACCTGCAAGCTACTGACATTGTCTGTAGTACTGACTTTGCCTTCAGGTGCATGTCAGCTCAACAGCATGCACAATTATTGTATTATAGTACTATAGCAGCATGTTTTTCACAGGCAAACCCTCCGGTGTAATGACACAATCAGCTACAGATGCAGCTGCTTTGGTGACATGCAGTCAGTAGACTCTACGGGTGTATCTGTGCTGAGCACGCATAGCAGACTCCTCATATACTCAGCACTAATACATTTGTTGTCGGCCAATGCCACCTGGTGTCTGTGACAGCAATTTTGTGAGCTGTACAGGCCAGCTGTGGTTCAAAGTTAGCTCAAAGCTGCTTATCATCACCAGTCTGCTTACATACAACCCAAAATTTGCAGAGTGTATCTTCCGACAAGTAGGCTCACAGCTGCCAGCTTGTAGTGCTGATGCTCACCTGGCTCTTGCGCCAAGCATCCACCAGCTGCGTCAAGGGCAAGCGCTTGTCAGCTGCAGGCAGCGTCTGCAGAGTGTCCACAACAGCAGCTGCTGCCACTGACATGTCTTGCCGCCTCACTTTCAGCTGGCGGCGGCAGTTGTCACACCTGCCGCTGCACATTGCTGGTGCCTCTGCAAAGTACCTGCAGGCAGTGTTACATGCCGTCGTTAACATTCACAAATATGTTGTATTGGCCTACTGGCACTGATATGTTGAAGATGAAGGCTGCAGGTGTCACTCGCATGGCCATGAAAGCCGGGGACGCATTCAAGGTAGCATATGTGCACAGCTGATGAATACACACCTCCATACGTGCATGCATGGGCAGTGCAGCCTTTGGACCAATCAGCTGGTCTGCTAGACAGGCAATGAACCCCACTCACTGTCATGACTTACTCGCATGTTGAGGCCTGCTTTCAATCTGTTCATTTCACTTCAGCACTTCGATGACAGGCGATGCCAACATCATGCCAAGAACAATGCAGACACTGCTGTTTGTCTAGCCAGACTTAGAGTTGCGGGCCAGAAACAGCATACTGAACAGACAAAATGTGCTTTCAAGCTAGGATGTCTGATGAGTCACAACTGGCTCCACACCCCAGACTGTAAGGTATAACATGAATGAACATGAACAGAAGGTTGAGAGCAGGGAGCACCTGCAGATGACTGCGCGTCTGCATGTTGACAGTACACACGCGTACTGCATCATGGCAAAGAGGTTGGGCTGCCATGTGGGCTCAGAGCAGACGATGGCCGCCTGGCGCAGAGCATCGCTGAAGCGGTACATGAGCATGCAGCGCGCGGGCTGCCCATCACGCCCTGCCCGCCCTGCACACATGCACCCTCCCTGTCACATGTCAGTCCTCTACACAGAGTTGTTTGGATGGTCCTCTGAAGAGTGACTATTGAGGATGTACAACTAATGAGTGATGGCACGGTGGCTCATAGTTCTCTTGCTTTTATCTCTGCTGCACAAGCAACTCTTGAAAATCATCTTACAAACTCAGATCTGGGCTGAGGTTGTGGTTGGTTGGTCAAGCTGTACTGTGTGGAAGCGGGACGCAGGATGCAGCATGATGAAGCCAACATGTTCTGTCATGTATACAGGACAAATTGTCGTGTCGGCTGCATTATGAAGCAATGATGCATCTACAGATGATCATCCAAGCATACAAGCTATTCTACCAAGGCAAGCTTGGCCCAGGCCCACGACAGCACTCAAAGCTGTACACTATGTGCGCATGGGCTGATGTACACTGACTAGCGCTGCGTGTTGATTACGATGTGGTTGGAATGAATTAGGGCAAGGGTGTACCGGACTCCTGATAGTAGTTCTCCAGGGATTTGGAGAGGGAGTGGTGGATGACAAAGCGCACATCTGGCTTGTTGATTCCCATCCCAAAAGCGATGGTAGCTACAATCAGCTGCAGCCGGCCTGCAGGCACATAGGACACACAACATCTCAGAATCAGATCAAATTGTGAGGCATGGGCCTGTTGTAGAAACTCACTTGAAGCCTTGCTTCTGACTGATGGCTCTGTACAGGAGATAGCAGGTATTTTTGTGAATATTGGATTGCAGCTTTCAACAATCACCTGAAACCAAGCATGGCTAACACAGACGCAAGCAGACCAGCTAGCATGCAGACAAGGGGGCAACTGGGCACAGCCCTGCCCCGCATAGGACATGCTATGTGACACGCTCTCTTCACCCAGCATCCACGCAATCCAAAAGCAACAAACTTGTAGGCGGGCAAACCAGGGCAGCATTCTTCAACCAACCATGACATACTGCTCAAGCGAGTGCAGCCTCTACCACAGCTGGAAGCAGTATGCCAAGCAAAGGCAGGCCTTGTCATGCATAGATACCTGTGCTCCACTGCATGTGACAGGTCTGCCTGTCTTGGGCGTCCATGTCAGCATGGTAACAGCGACAGGCCAAGCCACGCTGTGACAGCTCCCCAGCAACCTGCTCTGTATCCTTCCTGGTCAGGCAATACACAATGCCGGAGTCACCGAGAGGATAGTTGGCACTGATCCAGTCTACCATGTACTGCATCTGATCAGGAGCTGCCTTGGGCTTTGCATGTACCTGCAAGGTCGACCAAGGGGTTGAGCAGAACGCCAGGCTGGAGTTGGGGTGAGCTTGAGGGCTGACAGACAAGGGTTCTGAGCAGAGGAAGAGAGGATGCAAAAATAACGTTGGCAGGAAACGGCATTTGCTGAAGAATGGCATTTGCAGGAAAACGGCTTTTGCAGGGAAATGGCATTTGCAGGTATATTCCGCACTCTGTGATGACTGCCTCAGCCTTTGGGAAATCTGTGGGAGGGACCCAGGTGGGGAGGGGGGGGGCTTGAAATATCTTAACCGCACTCTAGGCTAAATCTGCAATTAAACACTAGGCGGATCACTATGTTATAAGACTGGTCACAATTTACATGTCCGGCCAGCTTGCATTCCAATTGTCTTATCAATTGTATGCCTATAGTCGTTGACTTGCTTGCATGAGCAATCCTGCATACAGCTCTTGCATCACACAACATCCAGGTGTCAGAATTGGTGACAAACCTCGTAGATAAGGTTCGGGCGATTGACACTGGCAGAGAAGGTCTCACAGGCTTCGATGCGTAGCATGGCCTTCAGGTCGTCACACACACGCTGTGTAGCAGTTGCAGTCAAGGCCATGATGGGCACATCAGGAAACTGCTGCTTCAAAACACCAAGCTTCTTGTAGTCAGGCCTGCAGGCATACATGTGTGTGTGTGTATCATTGGCATTGTCACTGTCATGGTCATCATCATTGCCCTACTTCATCACATTGCCATCGTTTATGCTGTCATTATTGTGCTTTTCTGGCTGGCAATGCACGGCAAGCAGCAATGTCAATTCAAAGTCATTTGCAGGTTCAGGATGCAGCCTGCCTTAGGGGTCAGAAGACATGCACATTTAGCACACGAGCAGATCTGAGTTGCTTCCCTGGTTGTATAGCATGCATACGTTGCACTGTGTCGCGTTGTTACCTGAAGTCATTGCCCCACTGACTGCAGCAGTGCGCTTCATCAATGGCTATCCTATCCAACCTGCCAGCCTGTGTATGCATGCAGCAATGGATTGCACTGCAACTAGCTGCATGCAACATGCAACCATTCATGCTTCTTGTGATGTGTTGAACCATGCAGCTGCAATGCTTGTCTTCAAGCACAAGATACATTTTCAGAAATGCATGCAGACACCAAGAAGGCTGTGCAGAACAAGCAAGAGTGCTGGCATTTGAGCAGAACATGTGATGGCATGGTGCTGCATAACAGGTGAACAGAGCATGTGATGCATGACTGCTGTTTGATAGGCACTACACCATGTCTGGCATGTTCAAAGTGTTGAAATGCATATAGAATCAGCAGGATAGAGGCATACAGTGGAAAGAACCAGTGCTGGCAGACTCACCTTGTACAGCTTTTCTAGTTTGCCCATGAAGCGCTTCTGGCGCACAATGCGCTCAGGAGTAGCTGCAGCACAAACATGCTTTGCAAAAGTGGTTATTCAACATTGAACAAAGCGTATTTCAGCGCAGACACCCAAGACGCGACATGTTGAGCAAAATCTGTTAGCCCCGGCGCATGGTGCTCAGGCTGTGCACATTCACCTGACACCATGCATTTGCACGTGTGTTGTGCTGAGACAGAGGATCAGGGGTGATCTAGCATGCATGAAGGTAAGGGTATTAGGCCTCACCGTAAACTAGCCTGACGTTTGTGTCTGTCTCAATGTCATTGTACAAAGGAGTGACCTCATCCTTGGGTGTCATGCTGGTCACTGCCACGGCTTTGATCCCAAGACTTGATAATCCCAATACCTGAATGATCAGCGCTCAATTTACTGCTGCTGGGCCAGCTTGAGAGCTGTTCAAGAATGCAGATAGCTACCGGGTTGGCATTTGAAACCAGTCAAACTCAATAGCTGCTAGACCAGCTGCATGGTGTGCATGACGTGTCAGATTTTACAAGTGAAACTAGTCAACATGGTGCAGACTGGATCACACAGAGGGCAGTGAGCTATATGACAGCCTGAGCCTTGCTGCCTTGGCAGAAAGACTGTCCAAACATGTGTGTGTTCTGTTCATGTTGCCTTTCGCTTTTAGTCATACCATGTGTAGGCTACCTGATCCTGGATGAGGGACAAGAGGGGGCTGACAACCAGAGTGACACCTTTACCAGTCAAGGCTGGTAGCTGGTAACACAGTGACTTGCCACCCCCACTTGGCAGCAGGCACAGCGCATCCCTTCCTTGCAAAGTGGCATTGATGACCTCTCGCTGCAGAGGCCTGCAACAGCAAAGGCTGCTTCACGTATTGCCACCAAGATAGCTTTCAGCTTGTCCATCGGGCTGTCATTTGGGGTGGCAAGCTTGCAGCAAAAGAAGTCGGTCATCGGGTGGGTTTGGCGGCTGCAGGTGTTGTGCAGGGCCTGAAGGCGTTGTGAGCTTGATTGGGAGGGGGCAAATAGGGGTAATGAGTGAAGATGAGCTTATCAGGTCCCATGTGACACCATTGACAGAGTGTTCAGCATTGCTTGTGTTAGCATTGGAATTGCAGCATGAAAGCAAGATGCATTACAACCTATCTGCTGATCTGCAGCTGGACGACAGGAAGTGCTGTTGCCGATGAAGACTGGCAGTGTATTGTACAGGTTGCCAAATGTAGAGGCTGTAAAAGGAACACCTGAAGCTGGCCAGGGCAAAGGCGCTGTGCAGCAGATGGTCCACTTCCGCATCCCAAGCAAAATTTCCTTGCCAGTCTGCTTTTGGAGCTCTGCTGTTCAGGGTGATTGTGCGACATAGCTGCTCACGCTTGCCTTGCAGCTGCTGCTGCCTGGCTAGCAGTGACTCTATGCTAGCCTCAACCTGCACAGGATACATGTGCTCCCTTGACATGCAGCATTGCTGCCTAAGTCTCACTGCAAAGCAGCTTGAGACGCACATCTTTAGCACTTCAGGACTCAGAGGTGGCAGGTGACCAACCTGTATGAGCTCGGTCTCTACAGCTTCCAGTTCAGCTTCTGGACTGCCACCCAACATGTGAGTATGCAGTCTTTGGGCAGATTTGCACCACAAGCTTGGTATGTAGCCTGCATTTGTATCCAAGCATGTGCATTGCACAATTGCTGCACAGCCATCCGAGTCAAAGCATGAGCAGGGTCAGCTGCGTGAGTAGCGCTGTTGCGCCCTGGAAAATCATGCAGGCAGGACAGGGGAAAATAGGCTGCACAAGGTCAGCAGTAGTACCGCCAGGAGTTCTAGCTCTGAGTAGTGGCCAAGACTTTCGCTCATGGCATTGGCGGTGGCGTGTGCAAAGACTATGGAGCAGTTGTGAACAGCTCCAGATCTTCCGGTGAGGTGAGGGAGACGCTGAGAACAACCTTATGTTGCTGTGTTCGTGCGGCACAAGCTCATGAGGCTGGGTGACGTAACGAAGCTGAGTTCAACGCTGTCACTCTGGTTGAGTTCGTGTTAACGTTGCCTGCACTGCCAGATGCTGCCAGGCAAAGGTGTGACGCACTGTGCTGACTGCAACTGGTTATGATCTAAGTGCACACATCTACTGGTGAGATACATCATGGGCGAGGTTGGTCCTTGAACCAACTGATGGTTGCATCCGGGATGCTATGCCGATGTGGACGTTGTCATGACCTGTGCGCCGTCAGCTCTTGCTCATCGAACACTGTATAGCCATAGAGTTCGCTGCCACATGACTAATAAGCACGCAAGCGATGGGAACCTTGGCATTACAAGCTTGCCGCTGATCACGCGTTGCATCTCGCCGCGAGCAGTAGGCAACAGGTACGGCGAGAGCATCAGGCCGCAGCAGAGACCATTAGCGTACAAAGCACATCTGGTGCCGGGTTTTGTCCAGTGATCACGGCACTGTCAGTCCGGTGCAGTCTGCTGGACTGAGAACTAGGGCTTCCAATACCAATGCTGAGCTGTAATTTGCATGACGAAGTCCGCTCAGGAGATACCTAGCAGAAGCATACCAGACTGACCAGATCAGCGATCACTCAAGCAGTCTATGCCGCCTAAAAACATTGCACCGATATCTCACGGGGTTTTCACCAGACATCGGACCAGGAGCGCTCCTGCAGAGCAACCAGTAGTTGCAAGTCCGCCAAAGAAGCCTAAGCAGTATGCTTCCTCAACAGACGACAGTGATATTGAGGTTGATATTTGCGATGAGTCACAGGTAGAATACAAGTTGCTTCAAGGCCATTTCACAATGCAATCTCCCATTATCACGCTCAAGGCATGTGCCACAGGCAGCTGCAAGCAGCCTATTGCAAGACCAGCAGCAAGAACCAGATGACGACTTTGATGAGCAGCAATCAGGTGCAATATATGTTGTGCGCTGCGCTGACTAGAATTGCAGTCAGCTACAGCAGGATATACCAATCTGTTGTGTGTCCAGGGCCAGCTCCATGTCCAGCAGGTCCAGCAGAGCTCACAGAGAGCTTGCATTCATTTGCAGCAGTGACTGCTTATCTTAGGTCCCGTCTGCTTGACACCTTCAGCACTGCAGCTGCCTCTATGGAGTTGCGCCCAAAGTTGCAGGAAGTGTACTCAAACCTACTGCATCTGCTCAGCAACACAGCGGAAACACCTGGGGCTAATCACTCGTTCCTGCTGCTTGGAGCACGGGGCACAGGCAAAAGTCTGGTGCGCAGCTGACATTCATGACATTTTCCTTGAACGGCCAAGCAAAATTACTTGCCACACTATGCCCATCTTGATGACCTGGTGCGCAGGTGATGCAGCGGGTACTAAATGAGTTGGAAGCAAAGTATAATGTTCATGAGGGCAAACCAACTGTTGGCATTGTCAGGTTGACAGGGCTTGCTCACACGGAAGATGTGGTGGCATTCAGGGAAATTGCTCGCCAACTCTGCAAGTATGCTGCAACTCATCATGCAAGCTGTTCATGAGGTAGTGCAATGCCTTGATGTTGGCAGGCTCAGCATGTGGCAATCTTGAGTGCATGAATTGGCACGAGTCACACAGTGCCACACCATGCACCCGTCCTAGCCATTGCTGTAGTGTTGAAGCATGCTTCATGTCTCATGCTCACTTTTAATCTTGAAGGAGCTCAGCCATGTACAAACAAATGAGCAAAATTGCCTGCCACAACTCTCCAGGCAGAGCAGTCTGCTTTGCTTGCAGAGCGTTCAACTGCAAATACAGCAAGGCATCATCTTTGGCCGAGAACCTGACCTTCCTGAGGGAAATGCTTTGGGAGCTGGGCCGAGGACACAAGGTGGTTGTCTTTGTCCTGGATGAGTTTGACTTGTTTGCCAAGAAGGCCAAGCAGACAACTCTGTACAACTTGCTTGACGCCATGCAGTCTGCTGATATGCAGGTAATCATCTCAAAACACTGATCAGAAGTACATGCCATCCTTGTCAACCTATGTGCGCAAACTGATTTGACTCTGTCTGGTGCAATGTGCTATCTTTGTTTGGATGTCTTGCATTCAGACACCCGTGTTCCTGCGACGCTCAGCGTGACAGAGTGAATTGTGCGTAGTGTACAGAGCCCAAATCTGCGCTAGAGCAGAGTGCATGAAGTGACTCATGACACACAGTTGCAGAGCTGAAGAAAGTGCAGCATTGTCACAGAATCATCGCCATGCCAGACTCATCATCATTGAGTGAGCAGCTCCAAGCAAGGACGCTGTCCACATTGTCATGTAGGCAGCTGTTGTGGGGCTGAGCTGCCGGCATGATGTTATGGAGTTGCTTGAAAAACGAGTGCGCTCGCGCTTCTCTCATCGCAAGCAGCTCATCCCTGAGATGGAAGAGAAGGACCTGGACAGTGCAGCAGACAGTCCCAGGGGTGTGCTGGCTGCAATGCTGACTGTGCCTGACTCCAGTGGCAATGGCATGTCACATGGTCATGTGCAGCAGTGGAATGCTGCTATTGCCCAGATATTGAGTGCAGATGTGGTCATGCAGCAGCTCAAGCTGATGATGAATCAAGGTAAAAGGTGGAAAGCCTGTGACTTTGCTTGAACGACACTGTTACAAAGGCATGTCTCGATACAAAGGCACATCAATCTGATATGCATTGGCCAGTGCGAACAGCCAAGGAACAGGACACGATGAGGTTGCGATGCCTGCAATGCGCTGCATTTGTTTTGTTCTAGACAGCATAAATCTTGATCTACCTTTGCGTATGTTGTCCATCTGCACTGACAGCAACCCTGCCACTGAGCTCTCTGGCTGTTGGCTGTCAGGTCATGGCAGGCCCAGAGATCTTGCAGATGTGGCAATGGAGGTGATGCTGGCAATGGAGTGTCAGCCTGGAGTACCTCAACAGCAGGCTGTCCTGGAAGGCATAGCCTCTGTCACACAGTTGCAGCATCAGCAGGTGAACAATCATTAGCAATCACAACATGCTGAGCTGCGCTGCTGAGTTCATTCTATACCCACAGGCAGAATAGCATGGCAGTCAGCCAGAACTAACTGGTTGCTATCTTGTCAGCCAAGAGTGTCCCTTTGGCTACAGCTGCAAGATTTTGCTGTTTAGTTCCTTTCAAACATCAACACAAGCCAAGAGTGACAATGTTGTGCAGGCCGACATGGTTGGATCATGCTCAGTGCTGGAGCTGTTCATACTCGTCTCCATATATCGCATTAAACGCCGCGGGCATGACAGTGCCAACTTTGAGATGGTGCATGACGAGTACCGCAAACTGCTGGAACAGGGTGGGTCTGGGGACAGGCGCAGCAAAGCTGCTGCCCTCAGAGCCTTTGAACGCCTCATTGCGTTGAGTCTTGTGTCCTATGTTGATAACCGGTGAGTGATTTGCCGGCTTGCAGCAGCAGGCATGTGTGGATCTGCATGGCCTGCTTTGCCTCTGCAAAACCTTGCTATTTGCATCAAGACACACATTGTACACTGACTTTGGCTGTGCATGTCACACATGTAACCCATTTGCACGAAAATCACATGCAAGAAAATCACATGCAACTATCATTCAATTGTGTTGTCTTGTGAGCTGAATGGCAGTGGTACACAAGGATTATGTGATCGTGCTCCCCCAAACAGCTGCTGTATGAGAATCAAGCAAATCGAGCACAGGCTCACTCAAGTGCACATCAGTCCTGCTTGTACTGTTCTTCAAGTTGGTGTTTTTGTGGTATACAGGGCTGAGGAGAAAGGAGGTCTGCGTGAGTTTCATGCAGCCAGAGTGAACCTTGTTCTGCAAGAAATTGAGGCTGGGCTAAAAATGCAGAAGTCCTGCCCCAGCCTACTCAAGAATGCATTGTCTAATGAGGCAGTTCGTAATACCTTTGCACATGGGTGACTGATGACAGCCTGTAAACAGCTGAACTCCACTCAGGTTCTACAGTGACAAGCATAGAGAGGCAAATAGTAAATGTCTGCCTATACCAACATTATAGCACTGCTGGCAAGCAAGCTCAACTGTTCAGTCATGATATACTACTTACATTTAAACCAGTGTATCAGAACATGCTAATGCCCTTTGTTGTGGTTGCACACAAGCACTGTGGCTGCTGGTGACATGCATGATCTGAACTTATGTGGCTGCACAAAGCAATGTGCTTTGTGCAATATGACAGTCATGCTATATAGTAGTCATATATGCATAGTTCACAAATGGTGCAGTTGGTCTCTCATGGCATGAGCTGCCCGCCCAGCGATGGATTTCAGCCAAACACTAGCTTGACTAGGATGACCACAGTGTTGATAGCAATCAGTGTCACTGCACAAGCCAAGACATGAGTCAGCCCGAGACAGGACATGCAGAACGTAGTGCCTCTCAGCAAACAACTAGACACTATCCAACATTCGCTCTTAATCACCTCTCAGATACGCCACAGCATGCAGACCGCCAATCATCTGACTTTTCAGCGCATTGGGATGAGCAGCTAAGTTGTTGCTGCCAATCTGTGAGTAGCCCCAGCCAACTGCAGCCAAAAGCCGTGTGAGTTGTGCAATCTGTCTGACTAGCAATGTGACACATCGTTGGCTGCACTCACTTTTCTCCAGAAAACGATCGTTATTGAGGATCGCAACAGCGTTTATGAACAGCAATCCTCCCTGCAAAAGTCCATCTGTGAGCGATCAGGTCACTGGGCGTCAACCTTGACTAACCACAATTTCAGCGTGTATTCTGACCGACCTGAAGCAGAGTCCATAGCCCAAAATAGACCATGACTGCGGAATGTTTGTTTGAGTCAAACACATCTCAAGATCAACATGGTCGGGGCATACAAGCTGCAGGTGCAATATGAGTAAAAGCGTCAGCCGACCGACTCGATAACGCGCTGCTTAGCAGGCTGAACAGTGTACGTTTTCTTGTGCCTTCCCCTGTACTGCCGACGAGTTCATCCGGCGATCCCCAGGTGAATGCAGCTGCATGCGACATTGCCTTTGATCACGCAGGGCTTGATCACTGGATGCCAGCATGGTTTCTGCACATGTCCGGCGGAAACAAGCTTCGGGATTTGTATGACTCTTTGTTTGGTCCAGACGACGACACCGCTGAATGCGCTTACAGCTGCGCAGGCCAAAGGCCTGGCAAGTCCGCACAGGTCTCTGGCTTGCCTCGGGATGTCATGCCTGCCAGTGAGTCGGTGACAAAGCAATTTGAAACAAAGGAACATCTGCAATGTTTTGGACCCAACGGGCTGTCTGTGGTCAAAGCATGGTTGTCCTCCTCGCAGCAGGTGTGGTCACTGCCATAACTCCAGCTTGATGCCTGACTGGCAAAATGTAAAAAGGTCACTGTTGCAGAAAGACGTCCTTAAAGCGATTAGAGCAGAGGGATGGCTGACAGACACAGCTAATCAGGCTATGTGCTTTGGACAGCTGCCAAGATGGACACAGTCACTTGCAGACATGCTTCCCCTTGAGCACTGGCCCGAACAGGTTATACTCGTTGATGTTGCCTTTGATGCATGATAGCCAGGTTAATGGACCATGATGCATGATAGCCAGGTGTCATGCTTGCTGCAGATCCGCTTAAGGTGTCCTGTGTTTGACCAGATGATAGTGAATAGCTACAAGCCAGGCGAAGGCATAAAAAGTCATATAGATCTTATGAGATTTGATGATGGCATTGCAATCATGTCCTTGGGCTCACCAGCTATGATGACATTCACCAAAGCAGAGGCCTTGGGGACTGCCATGAACCAGTCAGATGTTGAAATACAGGCTGCATCTAGCAAGATTTGTAATGCCTGCAGTGACGACAAGTTGGTGTCTGCTTGTTCAAGCGACGACAGCCAGAATATGAACTGCTTGCAGCAGAACATTGTATTGGAGCCTGGAGACCTGCTTCTCCTGCATGGTGAAGCACGTTATAGATGGGAGCATGGCATTGCTGCACAGCAACATTGCAGTCTTTCAAGTGCAGAACACAGGGTCTCGGTCACGCTTCGGAAGTTGGCTGTGTGATTGCATGCTTGAATGCAGTCATTTAGATCTACACTTTCATTCAAGTGGAATAAGGCTACTGATTCAACAGCTTGCAATGCTGTAAAGGCGTGCAGATGCAGCTGGGATACAGCTTTTGATTCAGCATTGCACGAAGGCAGTTACTGCTGGCAGCGGTAATAGCCAGAGAGCAAGATGCCATTTCGTTGACCACGCAGTGTTGGCATGCCTAGTTTGAGTTTTCAGGAGCGCATTGTTGCCAAAAATGACAAGCAATGGCAGCACTGATTTGGCATCAACTATGCTGGATTTGCATACTCATCAAAGACTTGTCAATGTACTGTGGACTGGTGACAAAAGTCCGCATCGTGCTGTCCACTCGACTTGCTTTTGTACACAGACTTAGCAAGTCAAACGCAAGCACTGTGTTGCGTATGCGCGACTCTCCTATGTGGCGGTCTTCGGACCAGGAAGCGCTTGGCTTAGACCGGAGCTTTCTTCAGCAGCAACAGCAGCAACAAACGCCCCGAAACAGTCACGACACCTTGTTTCACCGGCAGCATCAAACCAGTCAACCACAACTGTCGGAGCAGCATCCTGGCGAGTTCATGCGAGCTCAGACCGCTGGGCAAGCAAACAATAACATAGCTCATGGGTTGCCGCAAGCATTGCTTGCGGAAGCGGGGCACGCAGCGGATCTGCCAAACATGCAACTCGACTTAGACAGTGTTACCCTTTCAGCGGCTCTTGGACTCGGAGGTGACAACGCTTTGGCTCAATTTCAGCGCAATCTCAGCGATCAGAGCGGACAGTCGTCATCAGACCTGAGTGCTATACTGGCTGCCTCACTAGGACTACCGGTACAGTCTGCACTGCTCGTCGGTACATCCAGACTTGATGCAAACACGCGTCACGCCCTGTGGTTTACAGGGTCAAACGTCTCTTGGTACTTTGCTTGGCAACGAAGGCTTGACGGGCTCCTTAGGGGCCACTGGCATGTTCAACCTGCCTCAGTTGCTACCTCAAAACTCACTGATCAGCTCTAAGGTGCTTAACCAGTTTTTAGCTGTCATCTTTGCGCATCAAACGTGTCAATAGCTTCAGTAAAGAGCAGACTTCTCTGCAATGGCTTGCAGGACAACCAGTCTTTAGCTGGGGTGCCAAAAAGTGGATCCACAAGTACCCAGCTAAAGCCATCAGTTGAAATTGAGGAACATGCTGAGGTGTGCAGTACCTCCAACCATGCAGTTCCTGCTTTTTGCGCCAATCATTCACTGCACACATGTCTTTGCAGAGTCAAACTCACATGATGCAGTTTCTGAATTCTGGCATGCTCAGTAGCGTTGAAGCAAGGGTGCTGTGCAGTCTGATGAGCATAGTGAAGGTGATGAGGGCAGTGCAGGCACAAAGCGCAAGGGTCCTGTGACTGAAGAAGATAAGAAAAGGCGAAGACAGGAAATCAACAGACAGTCAGCCCGCAGGATACGGGAAAGAAGGTCACATGAAATGGAGCGGCTGAAGCAACAGGTCTGTTGTTTTGCAACCTGCAGACTGCTGTGCTATATCTTGTGAGAACCTACTTGCAACTGAGTTGCGCTTGTGTGGAGCCTTCACTGAGCTGTTGTCATGTATGCAGAACGCTTTGCTGCAGCACCAGTTAGGCCAACTTCTGAAGTATGCATCAAGTCTGGCAAGGGAAAAGAATGTGCTTGTACAGCGGACCATGGAGTTAACAGAGCGATGGAACCAGGTGACTGTGTGCAACGTTGTACATGGTTTTTCATGTGATGCTTTGCTTACGTCTATTACAAAGAGCAAAGTAGTGTGTCCAATCTCTTATGTGATCAATTACAGGATCAACTGCTTGGTCAACCTTTGATGCCACTCAACACTGCTTTGGTCAACAATCATTCGTGATAAAAGTCTAGGCAGATATTTGTTGGATGTGGGTCATGCATTGTGACCAATCAGGATTTGTTCATCATCTGATTTGTTGCAGGCAGCAGCTGAGAACATAGAGCTGCGTGTCAAAGCTGCCCCCCCTGCTAACAACCCAGGATCAGCCACTGTTGGTACATACCGGCACAATCAGACACAGTCAGATTCACCACAACCACCTCAGCAGGCCTTGCCAGGACAGCAAGCAAGCGGCGACAATGGTCCTGGGTTTGCACATTGATGTCATGCTGTCAGATCTTGCTTGTTGCCAGCAAGGTGCTCCAGCCCAATTTTGATGATTGATCATGTCATCCTAAATCAGTAATCACATGCAGGCTGACCTGTTTTGTACCATCAAAACCATTTTGTTGGGGCAGTAATTGTTGCCCTGTTAGATCAAACCAGTTCCATGTTAGTTCAGCTTAAGCTAGCTCGCATGGCATGATTTTAGACTGCTTTGACTATCTTGTGGTTGTGTGTTGTTCTGGCTGCTGTGTAGATTTTGTATACTGTTTGTGGTAGATGCCAGTATGTATTGTTCCGTTCTTTTTGCTTAGCATACGGATAGTGTTGGTGAAACTGCAGCAAATATTGACATAATGTGCTGTCATTGCTGAGTATTCAGAAGGATTGATATATTTTACTTTTGAATTGCCTTGTAGCCTCTGTAGTATTGACCGCATTGCAATGCAGAATGACTCCAGCAAGTGCTTTTGAGCCGATGTGAAGGAGTCATGGAATGGACAGCAGCAGCAACTTTGACACATATTTTAAGGTGATCAGACGAGTTGGCTGGCTCTGTAACTGTGAATCAGCTGATTGCATCTTGCTGTTGAAGAGCAAAATCCCACATTGCGGATTAAGCCCTTTCCACACCTGAATGGAGGCAGCTCCTATCAACGGATTAGTGCATCCATTAAAAACGTAAAACGGCAGTCAAGAACGGAGGCTCGATCCACACCTGTAGCTCAAAACGGAGGCAGATTTGAATTCCGCTAATCCGAGCCTATTTACAGAGCTTCCATTCACCAGGTGTGAGGGCCTTAGATGCCCTATCGCTCATTGTACCCTGCTACATTTGCGTGTTGCTGCATGACAGTGCATCGCAAGCAGTGCTGCACAGCCTCGAGGTATGACACTGCCTTTTTACATCATGCAGACAATACACATCAGAGTCTGCTATGGCCCCACCTGCAATGCTTCCTGCCTGAGCATAGGAGCACGGACACAACCTGGTTTATGACTGGTGTTCCTGGCTGGATACACCAAAATGTGCAGCATATAAAGCTTCAACTAGAAAGCACAGAAGGCACTCTGTGTGCACACAAGACACGTTCACACAGCCTGATTATCATCAAGCAGGTATCTATACAAAAGGTACATCTATACATACATGCTGTGCACTACATGCTACAGCATTTCCCAATCTCCTGCCGCCTCTCCAGCATCATCATCTGCAGGCTTGGCATCGCTGTCCTGCCAACTTGGACCGGTGTGACCCTCAACAATGGAAACCAGGGGTGCACCTTGTGACTGCGCCTCCAGTTGTGACAGGCGTTGCAGCAAATCTAGGCCATCCCCTGCACACCCCAACCAACAGGGCTCAGTCATCACACAGAATGCAATATCATCAGTTTACATTCCTGTCTTTGAGACCCATCAGGGGAGTCAACAAACAATATCTGAGAAAGCAACATATATTAAGCACTGAAGGTGTACACCGTTTGACTATAGAGCACCAGACTAATTGCAATGTAGCAGTAGCAATGTTGTAATGAAGGAGGGTGCTTGTTAGGTGATGCCACATGCAATGCAATTGGGTTGAGCCAGGTCAAACACATGCATGTGCCATCATGGCCATCACACTCAGCAGCTGTACGGCCAAGCCTAGCTGGTAGGGATAAAGACAACAAGCAGGCATACCCAGAGTTCTACAGTAGAAGCCAATGGCCAGGGAAGGGTCAATGGAGGCCAGGGGCATCATGCGCATCTTCTGGCTCCAGTAGGTGCTGGGCTCACCTGCCTGGGCTGGCGTCTGCACACACAAACATACACCGCTGTCAGCAGGCCGAGCTGTGGCAAACTGATTATGACTGCTGCAGTTACTATCAGCGCTGGAGAAGCTGTGCATTCTTACCTAGTTTCAACAAGCTGCTGTGAAGCTGAATTACATTCAATCAAGCATTCAAGCAAATGTTTGCTGCCATCCTTGCATGCTACAAGACGCATGTTGAGCCTTCTGCTGACGTTCAGCACAGGCAAAGCAGGTGTGAAGAGATCAGTCTCCTGATGGGAGCATCTACAATAGAGCTCATAGCGTGCTGACATGATGCGGCTTTCAGCATTCTTCCCCTTCAGACCATGGACATACATTGGCACTGGCAGGCGCAGCAGCAGCAGCAGGAACAACAGACCTGCTGGGCTTGATGGGGATCCAAGTACAGCACTTGATCATGCTGGCAGCCTACAAAGTAGAGGGAGGAGCCAGGTCGCCCGCCCACAATCCCAATGCTCTGCGGCCATGTCAGCACCTGCTGCAGCTGTGGTATATACCTCTCATTCACCTGCAGCCAAGCTGCCCATGCTGTGCACCTCCAATTGCGCCTCTTCTTGTGGAACAAGCACATACATGGAAGCAGCTAGGAGTGCCCTGCTGTTGCTGATGCCAATGATGCAGCGTACAATGTCTTTGACTGACACGCTGGCAGGTGTATAGATGTGATGGGTTCATGCTGAGACCCAGCACAGATGGCAGTCTGCCTTCATATAGCCAACACATGCTGATAGACCATTGTACTCTGCAAGCAAAATGCTTTGCATTGTAATCTGATCGCACCTTGCCCAGACCCAGAAGCAACGGTAACAACACAATGACAGCTGGTTCTTGTTGGCTTGCTGATTCGGCTTCACCAGCAGCTTCTGAGACATCACTAGCCTTCTTGAAGAAATCTTGGAAGCTGCACAGGCATAATACAGAATGTGTTGCTGCTTCTCCACTCAGAGACTGTCTAGATGCAGCAATCCATATGCTCTCAGAGCTATCAATACTGTCATGTGGACACTTGCTTCAACAGAATATGAGAAGCCAGCAAGTCGCAGCTCTGCTTGCACACAAGGCAAGTGTGTCACTAGCAACATGCTGCTTTCTTGACATGCACGACATGGTTTGGCAATGAAGTGGTGACCTGGCAGTATAGAGCACAGGGACAGCGCCTCCCGGCTGAGAGACAACATGCACATGTACATGCAAGCTGCCAGGCTCCATCTTCTTCATGACAGCTTCCAGGGTGTGGCACAGCACCCAGGGCCCCAGCCACTCCCCTGCCTTCACCCTGCATACCCATCACAATCAAGATCACAGCATTCATACCGACAGCTCAGACCTCAATGCTGTCATGCACATTCAGTTCCTGAACACCAAGACAGATAGATGTTTGGGATGTCTGGTCCTTGACTCTGCAGGCCTCTGACAACAGCCTGCGTGTCACCACCATATCTACTGTTCTTCAGCGCAGGCAGATGACCAAAGGACCATATGTGGTTTGTGCAGGGAAGATCTAAAGTCATAGTGCATCCAAGACTTGGCAGACTGTTTGTTTGACACTGTGCGGTCAGATTTCCGTGTCAAGAGGCAAGCTACAAAGTGCAGCTCCTTGCCGTCCAAAGTTCGCTTCAAGCACAACCTTGCATCTTATGGCAGGCCACACTCAAGCATTACAGCATGTATGGTCAAGCAACGAGAGGCCCTACTGGAGTCCACAGAGTGATCCTCAAGTCTGTGAGTCAGTGCAGGGGAGCCTACCCATGCGGGCGACCAGCTGCACAGAGATTATGAATGGAGAAAGGGTACTGAGGGGAGGGCTCATCCCAGAACCATCTGAGCAAGCGAGACAAAGCCTCAGGCAGGGGCGTGTCAGCATGACGCCTCCAGCCTCGACCAACACAGTGCTGCTGCAGCCCTTGTGCCAATAGCATCTGCCCACTGCGCAGTGTACACCCCCACCCCGCATCTGTTGTCAGCTCAGAAGTCCCTGCAGGCTCAACGCTCAGCTGAGTCCCTTCTCACCACGGCTTGAGGAATCAGGACTTGTGGGAGAGCGCGGACGCTGTTCATTGCAAGTGATGGAGTGCAGTGAGGCAGGAGTGGTGCACATAGGCCACCTTGATTGAGCTGTTGATCACACTATGCATGGCAGGTCCTCACAGTCAACCACTGGTTGGCTGCACTCAACTTGATGCATGTGCATCTGGGCACTGCCTTGTTGGCTGTGTGTCTCTCAGTGAACTGTATGTACACTGCATTACTTTGAGATTGGCGGTCTGGTTTCAGCAACATGCCTCAGATAACCTACCCAAAGGTGCAAACCCTCTCCTGTATGTCATCCATACCCTTGACTGGAAGTCCTCAGACACAGCATCCATTACCTGCAGTACAGAAGCAATATCAAGTGCCTGTCTTGTGCGCTGGGCCTGCATGCGACTTATTTGCAACTGACACTCACAGCTTGATCCATGCCTTCTGCTTTGTCTTTGGCGCTGTACTCTACCCCTAGCAGCCAGATAGGAGCATTTGAAGCTGACAAGGAAGGTGACCCCTGCAGGAAATTACTTGTTTCAAGCTTGGCACTTGCCAGCTCCACATTTTCCAATGCTCGAAACTTACTAGTATATAGTCCTGTAACTTCTGCAAACCCATTGCCTGAGCCATAGTGTAGTATGTGCTGGCAAAACCTAGCCTGACTTGACTGGTAACTGGAAGCTTGCTTTCAGGGCTTTTAGCTTGTGCTTTGCCGTTCTCGCCAGCTTGAGGCATCTTTTGTTTTCAACGCAGCGCGATGATTGCCGTGTATAAGAATCACAGATGAGGACACCGAAGAGTCCAGGCTCGGCCGTGTAAGGTAGACGGGAAGCATCTGATCCACAAAAGCCGTAGTCAAGTTGACTGTGCGCACTTTTGCATCCGAGTTTGACACGAGATCAACAGATGCTTTCTCCACATGTGACCTGTTCTCAAGCGATGGCGCATGTTCTCGGGGGGCCAACTCGCATGTTAGGAAGTGATGGCCGAGTCAGTTGCAGGGCAGATTGCGGGTGAAAGGGCAGGGCGAATGCACTTGCATGCGTTATACCGCGCCGTTACAATTTGCCTTTCCTTGTCCGGCTCGAACTTTAGCGTAGCCTCGCGACCACGAGAAGCCTGGCATCGCCTCATGTAGTGCGACGGTCGCGCATGTACGACACGCAAGGCTCTCACAGACAGCCATACACACGTTATGGAGGATGTTATGCGAAAGCGACAGAAGGAGAAGGAGGACGCTTATGAGACTCAGTGGGACAGCGGTCGAGGATCTCACCATCCAGACTACGATCCTTATGCCCATGTCGATAACGTATCGAAAGCCAGCAGAGAGACCGAGGAACTGTACAACGCAATCGTCAAAAATGACATAAGAACTGTGTATCAAAAGATCTCCGAAGGGGCGGATGTCAACTTTGTGTTTGGCCCAGCATACCAGTGCCGAGGGGGCTACACCCCACTTATGGTCGCCAGTCATCGGGGCAGGCTAGAATGTGCAAAAGCCCTCCTAAGAGCAGGTGCTGACCCAAACTTCACTAATGGAGCAGATGACCTCACCCTGTTTTGGGGCATTGACGGAGGGGTGGAGATGGTCAAGCTACTTCATGAGTATGGTAGGTCATGACACTGTGCATTGCACCCTCAGTCACGCCCACCACATGGCACACACAGTTGTCCCTCATGCTGCATGTCATATTATGCAGGTGCAGATTTGGATGTTGTGACTGCCAAGAACTGGAGCCTTTGAGCTATGCCAAAGCGAAGGGGAAGTATGGCGCAACAGAAGAGAAAGGCATTTACCCTGAGGTATCTGATTGCTGCGCATATGACATGATCATCTTACATACACATCACGTTAGGCTATCCACTGACTGTAGTGTCTGATGTTGTCAGGATGTCCTGAAATACTACAAAGCGTCAGTGTATGGGTCAGGACCTCCAGCCCTGGGTTGTAGGAGTCCCAGAGAAAGCTATGACCCTCGTGCAGACTATTTCATGCGGGAAAGAGGCAGCTATCAGGATCCTCTTGAGCATCCCTAGCATTGTACTGTTCATTGCAGCAGCTGACTGTGCTGCATTAATACCTAGCAGAAGGCACACTTTTAATTTCTTTTACAACCTTACAGTGTGCACAATAAATCAGGCCTTGCTGCTTATGTGACAAGTCACAGCTAGCCACCAGACCAAGCTCTAGATTTAGCTGACAAACATGTCCTGCTTTTGACTTCTATCTAGGAACCAGCTTGATGACAAGGCAGATATGCTACAAGCTATGTTGACACATACCATTCAGCCCAATTCTTTGTCTAGTATCTAATGCAAACTCTACGACAACTAAATTGGCGCTCTTGCATAGTGCATGCAGTAGCAACTTGTCAACATTGTCAAGCAACTTCTCAATCAACCTCTGTTGCACATTTTTAACTGGTTTCAACAGCCTGCATGCTGGCTTGCAGCTGCAGAATCTTGTTCAGCTCCTGCAGCATCTTGATTTGCTGATCTTTGTCATCAATGTTGCGCTTCATGTTTGACAACTCCAACGAGACGCCATTCATGGTGCTCATGGCAGACTTTACAAGTTGCAATGCAGTCAGGGAGCTCCTGTCATCTGCAACACCTTTCAGAAAGCTGTCAGCTGCTCATGCGTTAGGCACTTGCAAGTGCGTAACCCCAATTGGTGAGCACACATCATGCGGCCCAAGGCTGAACATCGCATGATGTCATTCAAGGCAAGCGCAATAGAGGGCTTGTCAAACCTCACATGCAGAGTACAATCTTCGAATATGCAGCCAAACTGGCAATACCACTGTGCAAAGAGAACCTCATACTGCTAGAACATAAGGAACAACATCGTTGTCTTGCAATGCTTGGCTCTTTCAGTGCGTAAGCAATGAAGACAGTACCTGGACTGGTGGTGAGGTGGGTGGACTGCCTGTGGGCCAAGTTAAGGACCAGGTTTGCAAGAGCCTGGCTGTCCTGCCCCAGCTGGCGCTTCTGGGCTTCAGAGTTGTGCAGGTCAGCCCTGAGGCGGTCCTCCTCATTGAAGTCTGGGGTGGTGGACCGGCCCGCTGCCTTGCGGTACCCTCCCAGCTCCTCCAGTGCCCTTTCCAACCTGCAAAGTCACTTTTGATCAGTATGTCTGGCATGATCAGCCCATGCAGCAGAGTCAGCATGCATAGCAGTCTCACGCTGAGTTGATTTTACTGCCATCTTGTCAACAAGATGGCAGGACAGCCATGGGCATGCAAAGCGTAGTGGCAGCTGCCACAGGTAAAATAGCTGCCCAGTGGGCAGCAAATGTGATCTGCAAGCAGACTGACTGTCCTCCAGGCCAGCCACGATTGCCTTAAAGAGGCAGAGTCCACCATCTGAAAGGCAGCAATAAAACCACAAAACCAGCAACAACATAGGAAACAAGCGGCACCTGATGCTGTGCTTGGCGACGTCATCCCTGCAGGCTGCCAGCTGCCCTCGCAAGGCGTTGTTCTCATCCTTGACCTTCTGATGGTGCTGGATGCGTTGGTGGATGTTGTGCTGCCCTGTTAGCGCTGTCACCTGCTGCTCCAGCTCAGCCTCCTTCTCCTTCACTGCTTTCAACTCTCCCCCTTGCTCCTTGGTCACTGCCTCTGCTTGCCACAGCTGCTGCTCCATTGCCTGATTGTACAGCATGTGTCAAGTCAATGTTTGATTTTGGGCATTCAAGGCACTCCATGCATGGCTGACAACATCAAGTTCCTGGCAGGATGCAACGACTGAAGGCTGGCATGTTGTCGGTTGTTGCAAATGGCAGGGCTTTAATTGTAGCTGAATGCCTAGTAAGGACATATGTGTTTGTGGGAAGAGCATGGAGACTTCGTTTACTGTGTTAGTGCAGCCAACCATCGAGATCATCTGCATGCAAGAAGATCAGTGCAATGACAAACAGGACACACAGTCTGAGGGAAGTCACTTGCCTCAGCAGCAGCTGCGGCAGCACTGGCAGCCGCTCTCTCCCTCTGCAGCTCCTCAATCCAAGCCTGACGCTCACTCAACAGCTCAGCCACCCGAGGGGCTTGCTGTGCATGCTGTGCTCTCCAAGCCTCGATTTGACTCTCAGCTGCTGATTTGAGCTGCTGTGCCTGCTGCAGCTGGTGATGCAGGTTGTCATAGTACGCCTTCAGCTGCTGGACCTCTGCAGTCAGCTGCTGAATCTGCACCTGGCTTGCAGATGCAGCGGCTGCTTGCATGTCAGCAGCTTGCTGGTGCCGCAGCTGAGCCTCTGTAAACTTCTCCTGAATTCCAGATCACAGGTTTAGCCTGGGTTGCTTCAACAAGCTCAGTGTGAGAGGCGGCGAGGTGAAATCATGATGCCTGCATCTTGCACTGTTGAACGTCATTGTCAGTGCAGCCCTGACCCACCAGCAGATGGCAGCTTGTGCAACGATGTTTTGCAAGTACACTGTCTGCTGATGAGCAAGTGTCTTCTCCATCACTCAGCTGGCCTGTTTGTCAGGAAATACGGTGCAGATGCAAGAATTTGCAACAGCTGCTGCAGGTGCTCATCACAACTGATGCGGTGATGCGCAACATTGCATAGCACAGGGATGA